>OKXG01000730.1_pt1 | contig 6712 bp, 6 predicted proteins | sample 1607631 | NCBI WGS metagenome assembly OKXG01 (sample SAMN02674607, study PRJEB24791) | human gut metagenome, SKBSTL069 | isolation source: stool | host: Homo sapiens | place: USA | reverse complement strand
AAACAACGGCGCGAGGGTTCAAATCCCTCCTACTCCGCCAAGAAAAAGCTCGATGATTCTTTGAAATCACCGGGCTTTTTCCATTTTCAGAAACCAAAAGGCCGCCTCCTCGGAATTCGTTCCGTGAAAGCGGCCTTTCTATTACAAAATCAGATTCGTCACCGCAGCCAGCACGCTCAGGTGCACGGGATAGAACCAGTAAAAGGCCTTCTTTTGCAGCGGACTGCACGCGCCCCGCTGCCCGTTGTAGAACCAGACCAGCACAAAGGCCAGCGGCGCGGTGAGCTCGAACAAAAACAGCACTGCGCCTGCAAGGCACTGCCGCTTGCGGTCTGCGCGGGTCAGGTACAGGGTGCAGATGATGAGCACGCCGATGGCGTGGTAGTCGGTGCTGGCAGCCAGCGCCAGCGCGGCGCAGCCGCCCGCCCACACAAGCCCCTGCCAGCCGGGCAGGCCGTTTTCCTTTTCAAAGCGCTTGAGCCCTGCCATAGCCAGCACGCCCAGCGCCAGCGTCCAGTAAACGTTCTGCGCACTGGGGTCAAAGGGGATGCGGAAGAACGCAAGGTCAAAGGGTACTTCGCTCAGAAGACCGAACAGCACCAGCCGCCCCAAATAGCCCTTGACGTTGTGGGTGTGCACAAAGCCCTCCACCAGCAAAAAGCAGAACAGGGGAAAGGCCAGCCGTCCGGTGAAGCGCAGCACCATGTCCAGCCGGTAAAGCGGATAGGCAGAAAGGGTGTCCTGCGAGAGGGTGCCGGCGTCCAGCCCGGGCGTAAGAATACCTGCCTCGATGCAGGACGCGCCGATGTGGTCCACCAGCATGGTAATGCAGGCAATGGTTTTCAGAGCAGTGCCGCTGAAAGTGCGGTGCGGGGAAAGTGCGGTCATAAAAACACCTCGGTCAGTTTGTAAAAAATCGCTATAAAAACTATAACGGAAGAAAGGCGGCATTTCCTGCAAAAATCGCGGCAAAATCCGCACAGAGCGTGCAAAAATCGGGGCAAAATGCTTGACAGAAAAGGCGCGGGATAGTACAATCAAGAAGATAATTGAACTGACTCAAACGAAAGATGAAAAAGATTCACAAAGAATCGGGCGTCTCCGAACCAGTAAAGACGGAAGGAGGCTTTGGGCATGACGCTATTTTCTTACGAAATTTTTGATGCCGTGGCCCGGCAGGGCAGCTTTAACAAGGCGGCACAGCAGCTGCACCTGACCCCCTCGGCCATCAGTCACGCCATTGCCGTAATGGAGGAGGAGCTGGGTTTTGCTCTGTTCAACCGCGGCAAAAACGGCGTGTCCATGACCAGCTACGGCGCTTCCCTATACCCCTCTATCCGCGATGTGCTCAACAGTGACGAGGCGCTGAAGCAGAGCATCGCCCGCCTGAACGGCTTGGAAAAGGGCAAGGTAAAGCTGGGTGTATTCAACTCGGTGTGTGCATCGCTGCTGCCCGGGCTGCTGAAAAGCTTTGCAGCGCATTATCCGCAGATCGAGATCGAAGTATATCAGGGCACCTACGACGATGTCAAGGAATGGCTGCGCACCGGTCAGGTGGACATCGCCTTCCTGTCCTCCACCTGCCGGGAGGAGTTCAACCTCACCGAGCTGTTCCGGGAGCCGCTGCTGTGCATCGTGCCGCAGGACTGGCCGGAGCCGCAGGACGGCGTGATGACCCCGGCGCTGATGAACGGCCAGAGCTTTGTAGTGCAGTGCGACGCCACCGACGCCGAGATGCGCCAGTTCCTCAAGAAATACAAGATCGGCACCGAGCGCCGCTGCCATGTCATCGACGACCAGTCCAACATCGCCATGGTGGAAGCCGGGCTTGGCATCTCCATCATGCCGCAGATGCTGCTGCGGGACTGCAAGGCCGCCGTCAAGGTGTACCCCATCGAGCCGGAGGAGTACCGCGTGGTGGGCTTGGCCGTGCAGCGCCCGGCGTCTATGGCTCCCGCCGTGGAGCAGATGTTCCACCACATCGTGGAGTACTGCCACGAGCTGGATCTTTCGCTGTAATAAAGAATACTTTTGTATCTGTCAACCGGGAAGTTCTGCGGAGCTTCCCGGTTGATTTTTTACAGAGAGTGTAGAGAAAAAGCGGCAGTTACAGCGCTGCGGGGTAGGAGGTGGTAGCCGAGGGATGTTCTCTTTTGGTGGCAAAAGAGAACCAGAAAACCACCAGCGATTTCGACGCGCTGGAGCCACGAAAAAGGGGCTGCTCGCCCCTTTTAACCCCAAAGCAGAGGGCTACGCCGGAAAAAACTGAAGATTCACGCCTGTTCGGCGTGAAGATCTTTTAACCGTTTTTCCGGCTCCGCCGATTCAAAACCCCTCAGTCGCTGCGCGACAGCTCCCCCAAGGGGGAGCAAGCGCTCGCCCGCAGCGCCGCGCTTTCGCAGAAAGCGGCGCTGCAAATGCTGTTTGCCTTTACAAACCCTCCCGTGAAAAAGTAAATCGGGAAAATCCGCAGATTTTCCCGATTTACAAATCACAAATAATTTTTCCGCTGATGATGCGCAGAGCAACGCGGAGCGCATTCTAAATTGTCCCATCTGCCGCCGCAAGTAAAAATTGCATCCGGCGGCAAAAAGGATTATACTATAAAAAATGTCTGCGGTGCACAGGCCGCAGGGGCAGAGGAGATGAAGCATGAAACGACGGGACTTTTGTAAGGGTCTTGCGGTGACCCTTGCGGCGGGGGCACTGGCTCCCGGAGCGGCGCTGCCGCAGGCCGGGGCGGCTACGGCGCTGGTCGGCCGCGCCGTGCCGGACGACTACTATACCCTGTGGTACCGCAGCGACCGCTGCAGCGCTGACCTGCGGCACGATTACTATTACAGCGACAGCCTGTTCGACCACGCCGCCACAGAGTACGACGATAAGCTGGCACTGGCCACCTTGGGCATGGCTGCGGCTGCGGATAGCTCGTGGGAGAGCGACCAGTACTATTGGATGACGGGCGAGGTCGGCCGTGCCGCCCATATCCGGGATGCCTTTGCAAAGCTGGGCTTTGCCGAGGTGCAGCTGTTCAACTATACCCACAGCCTGAACGATGCCCCGGATACGGTGGCCTGTGCCGTTGCCCGCAAAACACTGGTGCGCGGCGGCAGACAGGTGACCATCATCGGGGCGTTCGTGCGCGGCTCCGGTTATGGAGCCGAGTGGTCCGGCAACCTTCATGCAGGCTCCGGCAGCGCCCACACGGGTTTTGTAGCAGCGGCGCGGCAGCTGACTGAAAAAATACGCGGATATGTTCAGGCATCGGCCAAGCGCCAGCCGCTGGGTACCCTGAAGCTCTGGATGGGCGGCTACAGCCGTGCCGGCGGCGTAACAAATTTAGTGGCGGCGCGTCTGCCCGCCGTGCTGCCGCAGCTGGAAAAGAAAAACACCTTCGTCTATACCTTTGCCGCCCCGGCTGCGCTGGCGGCGGCAGACTGCCCCGAGCTGCAGCAGGACTTTGACAACAACCATACGGCAAGCGGCAGTCTGAAAAAGAACTGGAGCGCCAGCAACATCTTCAACATCATCTCCAGCGGAGATGTGGTCCCCCGGGTGCTGCCCGCAGAGTGGGGCTTCTACCGCAACGGCAACGACCGTTTTCTGCCCGCTACAGTTGTCCCAGAGGAACTGCAGGCGCTGAACGACCGCAGCGCAGGGATGGAGGGCGCACCGCTGGATTTCGGGCGGCTGGCCGTCACCGAGGAGACCGATGCCATGCTGCAGTCCATGATGACCCTGTTCGGCAGCCGTCAGACCTATCACGAGGACTACGAGGATGCCATGCGCTGTATACTGCAATGCGTGACCACCCGCTCGGAAGCAGAGGTGACCCGGGGCGTCATTCTGGACGATGCTGCCGTGGTGGCGCAGCTGCGCAGCATGGAGCCCATGCAGCAGTTCCCGCAGGAAAAGGTGGAGCGCTGTGTGCAGGCGGCCTCTGCCCTGAGCCGCCCGCTGCTGGAAAAGCTGGGCAATGCAGTGCCGCTGCAGGCACAGCAGATCGTGATCCCCATGCTGGCAGTCGGTCTGTGCTTTGAATTGGACCCGGAGACGCTGCAGCTGGTGTCAGACTTTGTATTGTCCACCATCACGGTAAAGGGGCAGCTGAGCGGCATCCTGAAAACAGTGCTGTGTCACTTTTTGGAAACCTACATTACCCTGCTGGAATACTATGACCCTGCCGACCACGGCATGGAGCCCTATACCCGGCAGGAAGAGCTATAAGCAAAAGGCCGCTGCGCAGACATCGCGCAGCGGCCTTGGCTTTTTACAGATAAGATCAGAACTTGAACAGGTTCAGCCCGGTAACGGGGTCGTACTGGCGGTCTACTGTGCCGTCCAGAACATCCACCACCATCTCACAGGTGGCGCTGACCACCGCCCGGTTCAGATGTCCACCGAACACCTCGCCCTTGTCGTTGCCGGCGCTCATGTGCAGGTGGGTGTAGAATGCGCCGTTCATGGTGTTGATGGTGCCGGTCAGGGACACGATCTCAAAACTGCCGCTGAAGGTGTTGGCGTAGTATTTCTTCTCCGCTACATTGTATACGCCCACCGTAAAGCTGTTGGTGGCGCCCAGCGCCTGCACGGCGGCAAGGCGGATGTTTTCCTTCAGGGCAAGCTCTTTGACCTGTTCAAGGATCTCTTCGTCCTTGTCGATGCGTACAATGATCTTATTGCCAAAACGTTTGTATTCCATGGAAAAGCATCTCCTTTATGTGGCTTTTTTGTGCGCTGCTCTTTGCCGGGAGCGCGTGCGGATTTATTGATCTTCTGAACCCGATCCAAGTTCTTCCAGCTCTTTTTCGTTTTGGAGATCTTCATTGGTTTTCTCTCCGGTGATAGCACAGTAAGCTTCTTTGATGCCGTTTTTCACGGCCCATTTGATAACGTAATACAGCGCGATCAAAATAAGGATGGCGGTCCCTCCGCTGATGCCTAATTCGTTCCACATGATTCGAGCCTCCAAATTTCAATTTGTTGAACGAAATCGAGTATACCACACCCGCCAAGGAAAGAACACCCCGATAGCGTAAAATTTGCAGGTGGAAACTTGTCGGGGCGGGGACTTGGCAAACCCAACGTGATTGCGCTATAATAGAGCCGTAACAGTTCCACAAAGGTGTGGTAAGGGAGGTGCGGTCATGATCCGGGTGGCAGTCGTAGAGGATGACGCGGAGGTGCAGGGGGTATTGCAGGAGTACATCCGGCGGTATACCCGGCAGTACGGGACAGAATTTGAGGTATCGGTCTTTGCGGACGGGGTGGACATTCTGGAGGATTACCGCGCCGTCTACGATGTTATTTTTCTGGATGTGGAGATGAAGCATCTGGACGGCATGACCACGGCAGAGCGCATCCGGCAGATGGATGCAGACGTCATCCTGATCTTCATCACCAATATGGCGCAGTATGCCATCCGGGGCTACTCGGTGGGAGCGCTGGACTATGTGCTGAAGCCGGTGCCGTATTTTGCATTTTCCGAGCAGCTGAAAAAGGCCGAGAAAAATTTGGCCCGCCGCGCCAGCCACTATCTCATGGTCCCGGTGGAGAGCGGCCTGCGGCGGCTGGACAGCTCCCGGCTGTATTATCTGGAAAGCGAAGGCCACCGGGTGCATTACTACACCGAGGACGGCGATTTTTCGGCACCGGGCACCCTCAAGGCAGTGGAGGAAAAGTTGGCGGGCCGCCCCTTTGCCCGCTGCAACAGCGGCTATCTGGTAAATCTGGCGCAGGTGCAGGCGGTGCAGCAGAACACGGTGCAGGTGGGACCCTATGAGCTGCAGATCAGCCGCCCCAAGCGCAAGGCCTTTCTTGCCGCACTGACCGACTACATCGGAGGCGAGGGCTCATGACCATGCTGCCGAACATCCCCCGCCTGTACACGGCGCTGGCAGAGGTGTTGGCGGTGCTGCTCTACGCCCGCCACCTGCCGCGGAGGTTCCACCGGCAGACCGCGGTCACGGTGGTGTGGGCACTGGTGCTGGGAATCTTTTTGCACAAGACCGGCTATGTGCCGCTGGCGTGGTGGGTGCCCTGTATGCTCTGCGCGGTGCTGCTGCTCTACGGGTACCTGTGGGGCAGCCGGGCGGTCAACTGGCTGGAGGCACTGTACATCACCGCCCGGGCGTTTCTGCTGGCAGAGTTTGCTGCCAGCGCAGAATGGCAGCTGCACTGCTGGCTGTTCCCGCACCGGAGCGGCTTTGACCCGCTGGCGCTGGCGCTGCTGGCGGCGGTCTACGGCGCGGTCTACGGCCTGATGTTCTGGCTGGAGCGCAGCCGTCCGCTGCCCGAAAAGCATCTGGACATCAGCAACAAGGCTGCGCTGGCGGCATTTGTCATGGCGGGCACGGTGTTCGTGGTCAGCAACCTTCTGTTTCTGGGGGAGAGCCCGGCGACCATGAACGTGTTCTGCATCCGCACGCTGGTGGATTTCTGCGGGGTGCTGATCCTGACGCTGCAGCACGAGCAACTGCGGGAGAGCGCGCTGCATCAGGAGCTTTCTGCCATGGACAATGTGCTGCACCGGCAGTACGAACAGTACAAGCGCAGCAAGGAGGGCATCGAGCTCATCAACAGCCGCTACCATGAATTGAAGGTCCAGATCGCTGATATCCGTGCCCAGCGGGACCGCGCCAAGCAGGACGCGGCGCTGGCAAAGATGGAGAACAGCATTCTGCAGTATGAGGCGGGGAACAAGACCGGAAAC
>OKXG01000724.1_pt1 | contig 6758 bp, 4 predicted proteins | sample 1607631 | NCBI WGS metagenome assembly OKXG01 (sample SAMN02674607, study PRJEB24791) | human gut metagenome, SKBSTL069 | isolation source: stool | host: Homo sapiens | place: USA | reverse complement strand
CAGGCTTGTCTGTAATCGGGGATAATAGAAATATGTTCCATCAATTTTTTAAGTTCCATTTTGTTCTCCTTAATTATGTAAGGAGTATTTGATCATGTATAAGCAATAAAAAACAGCTTCAGGTAATGAGGAATATCTCAATTTTTAAACATAAAATGCGAATTATTTAGTACAAAAAGTGTACTTCTGATGATCTTTCCCTGTATACATCCGGTCTGCGGGGCTGTGTGCCAGGCGGTCATCGTCGGTATCGCCGGTCACCTGGTGGCGCAGACGCATTCCCGGAAAGGCGTCATAAAAGAAGCGGCAGCTCAGGGCATCACGGTCGAACAGCACCAGGTAATCATCGCGGCGGCGCAGGATGTACTGGGCGTGATACGGGTTACTGGTTTCGATATTGGCTAACATCCGCTGTTTTATTAATGCGATAGCTAAAATCAGGATGGAAATAGTGATGTATATCACTATTTCCATGATCTTGCCTTGCGTTCATCCAGGCAGGAATATCCCTGTTAGCAGCCTCTGTGCGATGTACGCCAGCGGTCTGTAAAGAAACCGATTACCTTATAACAAAACCTCTAACGTAGTTTATAATACATCAGGAATATTAATAAAACCTTCTGGGTCAGATATCTCAATAAATATCATATCAGGCTCAAAAGTTTCAGGGACTTTTAATTTCGCTGAAATTAACCAACCTTGCTTAGAACCAATACTAATAGATTTATAGCTGTAATTGGCATGTAGACTATTTTTAATATAAGGAATTTCCCTTAACTCTAACTCACGCCGAGCCAAGTCAAGAGCCATTTCGATAGTTATTTTGTTATGTTTTATCAATTTATTAGTCCCATCATGAATTTTTCTCTCAATCCCTCAACATATTTTATGGCATGAGCTATTTCCGCCTCATTGAATAAATTTTTACTTTTTAATATTTCATTTAGAACGTGTTCCTCCCTAGATAAACGTCCTAGTGCTTCGTATGCTTCTCGTCCAATTTTCGCAAATTGCTTAGCATGAATCACTTCATGATACACCTCATATAAGGTAGCATTTTTCCTAAGATAAATATTGCGAAGGCCATAATCAAAAGCTGCCCTAGCATTTGGTGGCAAATATTTATCTGCTTTCCTTATTACTTTAATTCCTAGCTTCTCCATTTCTTTAGCAATATTGTTTATTTGACTACGTGATAAACGAACCCCATCCAGGAAACCCGTATGCCCACTAACACGACGACCATCGCCAATATAGTCCATCAAACTGCTGATTTTAGAACTTGCAGCCAATCCCAGCGGATCAACCCACCCACACGGATTTGGCACATACCGGTAAGTCTGCTCACCCCCCAGCAACCCCAGCGGATCACTCACCAGGTACATCCCGGTTTCCGGCTCGTAATACCGGAACCGGTTATAGCACAGCCCGGATTCCGCATCCTGCCACTGTCCTGCATACAGCAGGCCGGGGTCGGCTTCCGCGTCCAGTTCCCCGCGCGGGTCCGGGTAGCCGGTGTCTGCGGGCAGGCTGAGTGCCAGCCCCCACAGGCTGGTCTGTCCCGGTCGCCAGACGGTTTTACCTTCACTGTTAAAGAGCATCAGCGGACGGCCCGTCAGGTCGCTCACCGCATGATTCGTCCGCGTCACCCACTGCGGGGCCACGGACGGATGCGGCTGCCGTACCCGGCTGCACTGCTGGCTTATCAGCTCAAAGCCGTTAAACACCAGGTGCCGTACGCTGTACAGTTTATCATCGCGGTATTCCCGGATTTCCGCAATACTGTCGCCGTCCCACAGATACGTGAAGCGGATTTTCTTCCGGTCGCAGCGTTTCTCTGTTCGTCTGCCGCTGGCGTCGTGGCGGTATTCCCACTGCTCACCCTGTGCGCTGCAATACCCGGTCAGCTGGTCACGGCTGTCCCACCGGAACCGCTCTGTTTCCGGGCGATAGCCGTCACGGTGTCTGGTGCGGCTGACCATCCGGCCTGCGGCGTCATAGTCATACTGCGTGTTTCCGGCCTGTTTCAGCCGGTGGCCTCCGGCATACTGGTCAGTCTCTTCACTTATCCGGTGCCAGCCCGCAGACTGCGCCTTCAGGTAGCCGCAGCTGTCATAGCCATAGGACTCATCGCCTTCGCCATAGCCCAGCCCGGTGCCTGAGGCTGTCACCGCCGTGACCTGGCCGTTCCGGTCCAGCCGGTACTCCCGGCGAGTTTCCCGTCCGTAATCTTCCCGGCTGGTGACAGCCGACACATTGCCCGCGCTGTCGTAACGGTACTCCCGCACCAGTGAGGGGAGCAGTCCGCCCCATGTGGCTTCCGCCGGGAAAAGTCCGGCGCGCTGGCTGGTAAGCTGACCGGCTGCATTCCAGCCCTGCTCACAGGCAAAACCCCGGTTACTGTGCCGGAGCACTTCACGTCCTGCCTCATCACGGCTGAACGTCAGCGTCTCATCCTCCGGCAGGATGACCTCTGCCAGTTCTCCGGCTGCGTTGTAGCGGTACGTGGTTTTCAGCAGGGATTCACCGGGGTGTCTGTCGCGTTCATCTTCCGGTGGCAGGATACAGCGGATGACGGTGTGTTCGTCGGGGTAGTGGTATTCAATGGCCCGTCGGCCCTGAGTGGTGACATTCACCCGCCCGCGTTCGTCATAGCCGGTGCGCTGTGATGTGCCGTCCGGGCTGAAGATACCCGTCAGCCTGCCGGATTTGTCATAGGCATACTGCGTTTTGCCTTCCGGCGTGATGACTTCTGCCAGGCGGCCTGCGGCGTCCCGGCTGTAGAGGATGGTTTCCTCCAGACCGTTAACCCTGGCGGTACACAGGCCATCGGCATCATAACGGTAACGCCAGACCACGCCGCCCCAGTCACGCTCTTCCGTCACCCGGCCGCAGTTATCCAGAACATAAAGATATGACTCACCCTGCGGGTTGATGACTTCTGTCAGTTGCAGCGTGTCTTTATCGTAGCGGTACTGCCAGCGGTGGCCTTCACCGTCCGTTCGCGCCACCGGCAAATCAAACGGGCCGTACTCCATTGTCCAGACAACACCGTTACCGTCCGTGTACGCCAGCAGGTTGCCGTGACGGTCGTAGCGGAATCCTTCCGCGCCGGTGCCAGTGCGCTCAAGGCCGCTCAGTTTATGGTGCTGCTGCCACTGCAACCTCACTGACTGACCGCCGGGGCCGCGCATCTTCACCGGCAGGTCGTGACCACTGTATTCGGTGTGGTGTTCGCGGCCCATCACGTCGGTGAGTGTTTCCGGCCGGTTGTGGTGGTCGTACTCTATGCCCAGACGCCGTTCATCCTGGCGGAATATTCCCGACAGCAGCCCCTGAGCGGTGTATGCCAGCCGGGTCTCTTCGCCCTGTGGCGACACCAGACTTACCGGCAGGCCGCGTTCATCACACTGCTGTGTCCACGTCTGCCCGGCAGGGTCGGTGATGTTGCTGAGCAGGCCGCGCTCATCATAGCGGTACTGCCACTCCGCGCCGTCTGCCGCCGTGTAACGGCTTAACTGACCGTGTGCGGCGTTGTATTCAAATTTCTCCACCCGCCCGGCAGGGGAGTGACGGGCCAGCAGGTGATGGAATTCATCCCATTCATACATGGTGGTGCTGCCGTCCGGCGCTGCTTCCCGCAGAATATTGCCGTCAGGATCATAGTAATAACGGTGAATGCCCTTGCCGTCCGTCACGGTGGTGCAGCCGTCACCATAGTCCAGCGTGGCGTTGTAATAGCCCTCCGCCCCGGTGACATTCACGCACCGGCCCTGTTCATCGTAGGTGAAACGGCTCCACGTCTGGTCGTTATCGGACCAGCGGATGATCCGGTCCGCAGCGTCGTACTCATAAAACAGGTGGTAGTCCAGCCGCGCATCCGCTTCTGTCAGCCGCCCCCGCGCATCCTGTTCGTAGGTCGCCAGCGTCTGTATGCCGTTATCCGTGCGGTGAATGGCTTTCAGGTAGCCGCTGGCGTGGTACGTCAGTTTAAGCCGGATCCCGTCGGTGTGACTGACACCTGTGATCCGGTACTGGCTGTCGCGCTCAAACGTGATGCGGTTGCTGGCGGTGTCGCTCATCCCGCCCAGCATGTACATCCGGTCATTGGGGCTGTGTGCCAGGCGGTCATCGCTGGTATCGTCAGTCACCGGGTGGCGCAGACGCATTCCCGGAAAGGCGTCATAAAAGAAGCGGCTGCTCAGTGCATCCCTGTCGAACAGCTCCAGATAATCATCGCGGCGGCGCAGAATGTACTGGGCGTGATACGGGTTAACCGCCGTATCACTGTCACCGTCGAAGGCGAAGTTCAGCGTGGCTCCCTGGCTGATGATATCCACCCGGTTTCCCTGTTCACGCACCCAGGCGTATTCGCTCCAGGAGTCGCTCCAGCCCACGCCGGTCAGGCCATGCAGCGGCAGTACAGAACTGTGGAAACGGGTGAAGGAGAGGGGGAGGGTCTGGCCCAGCGTAAAGTCGGTACGTTCGTCGCAGTACGCGCCGGTTACCGGATCGACAGGATCTGTTACCCATCTGATGACTTTATTGGCAATACTTTTTAACGACTTACCTGTTTTTCCCAGCAACGCGCCGAGCTTTGCCCCCAGCAGCTTCCCGCTTTTCCCCAGCAGGTTCCCCAGTTTGCCGAGTCTCGCCAGATTCTTCAGTTTTCCCAGCAGTCCCGCTGGCGGCAGAAGATAGCTGGCTATCGTTATTCCCCCCAGGATCATTCTCTGCCACGGCGGGAACTCTGGCTGGATATCCAGATAGGTCACCTGTTCACCGCCAATAAAGACGTCCGGCGAACCTTCCACGATTGCCGCGCTGCACTCCAGTTTGTCGCCCTTGCGCGCGGCGGGCTGATTGTTGATAAAGACGTTGCTGCTGCCCTGGGCTATCCTCGGTGGTTTGTTCTCCTTGTCGCAGAGCGCCGTGTCCTCACCGGCTTCCGGGAAATCCACATCTTTTTTGATTTCGCCACGCCCGCCCACCATGGTGGCAAACTCCATTAATACCGGACCGGCGGGAAACAGAAGCGATGCGCCGGCGCTGACGCGATCCATAAAACCGGCATTGCTGTCCGTCAGGGTGATAACAGCGTTCCCCCAGGCCTTCGCCAGTGGTACTGCTTTTTCCGCTGCCGATTCAAGCAGGTCAGTGGCAATATCACCCCATGAGGGTTCCCCCTGTGGGATTTCAGGTATTGCTCCAGGTGGGGGAGGAGGGGGAAGGGTGACGGCGGCCCTGGCAGCGGGCTTTCCGTTAATGTTTACATTTTCAGAACCGGTATTGATGGCGCCGTCCGTGTCACAAAAGCTGTTTATCCATGATTCAAGCTGGTTCTGTTTCTCCTCCACATAATCACTCGCCTTATAGCTGGCATACATCAGCGCAGGCACCAGAACCAGCGCATAAGGGCCGGTGGCACAGGCGGCCATAATCAGGCAACCTTCTGCGATGGTCACTATCGCCCCCAGCACGGCCCCTGCCAGCGCCCCCAAAAAACTCTTGTGCTGAATTTCATCGCCCAGCCTGGCGGCGGGGGGGCCGGACTTTTTTGATGCCAGCATCTGTGCAATGGCTTTGTCGTTGGCTGCCCGTTTCATCTGGCTGGCGACCATCGCCTGCTGTGACAGCATTCGCATTGCCAGCGTACCGCCTGCGGTCGCTCCCTGTGGCCCGCCTGGTCCTTCACTCATGTGTTATCCCTCGTTTATGTCAGCGCGGCTGGTCCTTTTGGATGTCATTCTCCGGTGGCAACGGGGTGAAGCTCTTTATCACCTCCAGCAGCATCGTCTTTTGACTGTTCTTCAGGGATAAGGAGGTGCTGAAAGTGAAGGTCAGCAGCGTATCTCCACGCCGCTGGAATACGGCTATCTGGCTAATCCGCCCCTGATTCCCCTCATCTTCCGGACCGTTCCAGGAATAATCCAGCAGCCAGGCCGGGGCCTCTGCCAGAGTGATTTCCCGGCAGGCATGTTCGGTGTACCCATCAAGTTTGCCCTGGTACAGCGCCAGCGTTTCCTGGTACAGCTCTGGTGTCAGGGTTCCCTGTGGAACGGCTTCGCGGGTAATGACCAGGTTGATGCCACTGTTATCTGTGGACACCAGGACCTGCATTGACTGATCCTGCCATTGAGACGGCAGTTGAATGTGGCCTTCATTAAAAGTGAACTGCATAAAATACTCCCTGATAATCTGAGTGAATCAGTTGATGAAAACAGAACCGCCCACGATGGTGATGCCATCCTTCGACAGCCTGATTACCGTCGATTCCCCGACCTGTAGCTGAATGCCATCCGGCGTCAGCGCAATTTTGCTTTCCTCCACGGCCAGCAAAATTTCCTTAATCGCCGTATAAGCCTGTATACCGTCGCCTTCGCCACCATTGTTTACAGCGTCAACATGCACCGAACCGGCAATCGTGCCTCTGTCCTGAAAGACATCCTCAGATAAAGACCCTTTCAGTACTCCGGTGATCTTGTGGCCTTTTTCCACCGTAAGAAGGCGGTTACCTTCCTGGATCGTGACCGTCTGGTCATTTTTTACGGTTTCGTGGTGATCGTGTTTTACGGTGGTGGTACGGTCGTTGAGCACTTCGGTATCCATGTTCTTCTGCGCGTGGATGTAGACCTGTTCTCTCCCTGTCGCATCATCAAACTTCAGCTCATTAAATCCGCTGCCCATGTACGTTTTGGAGCGGATGGTCATCTGCGTCTTTGTTCCCGGCAGGCTGCCGGGGGTGCGGTTTTCCTGGT
>OKXG01000679.1_pt1 | contig 7103 bp, 6 predicted proteins | sample 1607631 | NCBI WGS metagenome assembly OKXG01 (sample SAMN02674607, study PRJEB24791) | human gut metagenome, SKBSTL069 | isolation source: stool | host: Homo sapiens | place: USA | reverse complement strand
GCAGAGGTACAAGGACCATGCCGACTACGGCTACACCAGCGCCGGCCATGAGCTGTTTTATCCCCAATTAGGTGTAAAACTCTGCTCGATGGCGGGCGGCGGCGTACAAAAAATCTATATGGTGTTTTTAAGAGAACCGTCCCGGCGGGACAGGTCAGGCAGTGACCTGTTCCACCTCCGGGATGGGTTTGAGATTAAAATGAATTTCGATAGAAATGTGTCTTGTTTTATCTTCGTCAATGCGCTCATGCACGACGATTTCTTTGATTAAGCGGTTGAGGGTGGCTGCGTCCAGCTCTGTGATGTTGGCATATTCCTGAATGGCTTCCACCCATTGTTTTGCGTCATTGGCAAGCTGGACTTCATCGGACAGCCGCTTTCTGCCCTCGGACACTTTTGTTTTAAGCTCCGTCTGCTCGGTCTGTGTCTTTTCCAGCATGGTGTTGAAATTCTGCTCACTGATACGCCCTGCAATCATATCCTCATAAAGCCGCATTACCATTTTGTCCAGAACCTCAATCCGTTCCTCGTCCCTTGTAAGGGAGCGTTCCATTGCTTCCCGCTGTTCCCGCTGCTCGGCTTCACAGGTATTGGTCAGGCGGTCGGCAACCGCTTCCCCGTCCATCAGGGCAGCTCTGGCACATTCCCGGATTTTCCGCAGCACATGGCTGTAAAGGGTGTCATAGTCAATCCGGTGCTGGGTGCAGTGGTTCTTTCCAAAGGCATTGTAGGTCTTGCAGGAATAAATCCGCTGGGGATGTTTTGCGTTTGTGTAGCGTACCGTCAGCGACTTCCCACACTCGCCGCATTTTATCAATCCGGCAAACAGGCTGATTTCATTTGTCTGCCCCGGACGCTGGCGGGATTTCAGCTTGTTCTGCACAATGTCAAAGCTCATGCGGTCAATCAGCGGTTCATGCTGTCCCTCCACCACAATCCAGTCCTCCGGCTTCTTTTCCCCAATCGTGCCGATTTTGAAACGGTAGTCCTTTTTCTGGGAAGCAATCGCCCCGGTGTAGACGGGATTCATCAAAAGGTCTTTGATAACGGAGAAGTCCCACATATACCGCCCGTTTTCCGGGTCTTTCTTTTCCCATTTGGTGCGGGTATTGCGAAGCCCCCGTTCCCGGTTCCACCATGTGGGGCAGGGGATTTTTTCTTCCTCCAGCCGTCTGCGGATATAGTTCGGACCATGACCGTTCAGGGCATATCCGAAAATCAGCCGCACAATCGGGGCGGTTTCCTCGTCAATGAGCAGATGGTTTTTGTCCTCCGGGTCTTTCCGATACCCAAACGGGGCAAGACACCCGGTAAACTGTCCTTTCTGCGCTTTCAGAAGATAAGAGGAATGGACTTTCTTGGAAATATCCTTGCTGTACATCTCGTTCAGGATATTCTTGAACGGGGCAATATCGTTGTTATCCCGCAGAGTGTCGATACCGTCATTCATGGCGATATAGCGGACACCGTTTCTTGGGAAAAAGTCCTCAATCAAATGCCCGGTTTGCAGATAGTTACGCCCCAGTCGGCTGAGGTCTTTCGTGATGACAAGGTTGATTTGCCTGCGCTCAATGGCTCTCAACATTCTCTGTAAATCAGGACGCTCCATATTAAGACCTGTGAAGCCATCGTCCTGATAGACTGCCACAACCTCCCATCCCTGCTTTTCGCAGTATTTTTCCAGCATATCACGCTGGTTTGCGATACTGGCACTTTCGCCTTGCAGGTCATCGTCCTTTGACAGCCTGCAATAGACCGCTGCACGATAGCCCCCGGCAAGTGCCTTTCCGATTGTTCTGTATTCCATTTCGTTCATCATAGCCATTTACCCACACAATCCAGACGGTATCTGGCTCTTTTGAACCTCATCTTCATTATACTTCAAATCTTTCTTTTTAGCAAGATATTCTTTTGAACTTGTTTTTCCATATTTCTGGGAAATCAGGCTGACGAACACATCGGTTGCGTCAAGCTCCCCGTCAAACACAGTAGTCACATGAATCTCTGTTTTGTTTTTTGCCATAGGCAGTTATCCTCCATACATGAAAATAGCCAGACAGAGGGTGTCGGCAACGAAGTCCGGCAACGGGCTTCAAAAGACCTTGCAAACAATCTCAATCTGGCGATGGTTACTATTTATACTTTTCTTTTATTTTTCTGTTGTTTTGGTTGTTATAAGGGAGAAAAGCCCGGAAATAAGGGGTTTTCCCCGGCAACCGGCTCGGCAACGGGATAGCAACAGGGGGTGCAACGGGCTGTCATTTTCAGAATGGAAGCTCCATCTGTTCTGTGACCTCCACAAAGCCATCCATTGCTTTTTCAGACGGGTTGCATAAGTCCGTTGCCGGGTTTTCACGCTCCCAGCCCTTTTGTCTGCCGTATTCGGAAAACATTCTTGGATTCGGGAAGTACCGCCAGCGGTCAATGCATTGGTTCATAATCTCGTTGATTTCCCGTATTTCCCATTGCTTCGGCTCGTCAAAGGCATGGTTCAAAGCTTCCTTGTAGAGCTGCTTGGAGCAGACCATGCTCCCGGTGTACCTATCAAGATACGCCTGTATCATTCCGGCTTTGGTGTCCTCCGGCATAAAATCCCGCTGGTGTTCTTTGAGATACCGCTGCATGTCGGGGCTGAAAGCCAGCTTGAACCTGCCGCTTCGGTAAATCTCCATCGCTTCCGCCCACATCTGCTCGATATAGGCTCTGGAAGCAGCTTCGTCCTCCAAAATGTGAACCTCGGCTTGCTCCGGGTACACCATGACGGGGATAAAGCGGCGGTTGCCGGAACGGTCAAGGGGAAGAAAATCAAGGGCATTGGAAGTGCCGCCAAACACGCACTGACGGGGGCGGTCTGCCGGGTGGGTTTCATAGGGTATCTTGTAAACCTCTTTCTGCCGGCTTAAAAATGACTTGATTTCCTCAATGCTCTTGGCGTTGGCGGTTGCCATCATTTCCGACATTTCGATAATCCAGTGACCTTGCAGCTTGCGGTACACATTGTCATCGTCCAGCTTCCGCAAATCATCGGAGAACCACTCGTCCCGGACTGCCAGCAGACGGAAGAAGGTGGACTTGCCAGCCCCCTGACCGCCTACCAGACACAGCATGATTTCAAACTTGCTTCCGGGCTTAAATGCCCTTGTAATCGCCCCCAAAAGAAACAGCTTTAGGGCTTCATAGGTGTAATCGTCCACATCCGCCCCCAGAAAGTGCCGCAGACAGAAGCGGATGCGCTCCGTCCCGTCCCATGCAAGGCTGTTCAGAAAATCCCGGATGGGGTGGTACTTATTCTCATTCGCCACAATCCCGATGGCGGTTTCAATCTTTTTCTCACTGGTCAGCCCGTAGGTTTCCTCCAGATAGAGAAGCAGATACTTCATGTCTGTATCGGTCAGGGCTGTGCTTTCTCTGTGAAAACCGATGGGCTTTATGATGTCCTTTCGGTCGGTCAGGATGTTATAGGCGATTGCCCCGGCAAGCACCGGGTCACGCTGGAATACGGTCAGGCAGTTCCGTATGCTCTGGCGGACACCGCCTTTCTCGGTGGTTTCCAGAGTTGCCTTTACTTCCTCAACGCTCTGGGGCGGCTGCATGGCGTTCATGGTGTTTTTTAGTTCTTGCTGCGTCTGCGGCTGCAAGCTCTGCCATTCGCTGTTCAAGCTGTATCACATCCTTTCCGTAGTCCGTAATCAAAGCCGCTTTTTCCTCTGTATCCCCGAACAGCAGCACATCCAGCAGATATTCCACATGGGCTTGCTTCTGCAAGGCTTCCACGAACCGGGGATGAAACGCTTCCTCCGGGGAGTGCGGGGCATAGTCGGTTTTCCATACCCGTAAGAGGTGTAGATAATCGGCAAGGACACGGAAGCAATGTGCCTTTGCTTCCCGGAACTGTTCTTCCGGGGATTTCTGCCGGGGCTTGGGCTTCCTTGCCCTGCCCGGTGGCTTCCAGTCCTCATAGGCAAGCCCGAAGTCACTCGCCAACTGTGCGGCGGCTTCCTTTTTCCCCAGCCCGTACAGGGCAGCTACAAAATCAATCACATCCCCATCTGCACCACATCCGAAGCAGTGGAAACGCTTGTCCAGCTTCATGCTGGGGGTCTTATCGTTGTGGAACGGGCAGCAAGCCATCCCGTTTCTGTTTACCCGGATTCCGTAATGCTCCGCAGCCTGTCTTGTCGTAACGGACTGCTTCACAGCTTCAAATACATTCAAATCAATTCCTCCTTGTAAAAAAGAAAAGGCACTTATCATTCTCAATCTGAAAATGGCAAGTGCCTGTTAAAGTTCCATATCCTGTTGTTTGTGTTTCGTCTGCGCCGGGGCGTTTTTCTGTGCTCTCTTCTCGTCAGCCTTATCCTGCAAGACTTCTTTGAGGGGCTGCTTCTTGGGCGGCTCTTTGCTTTCTTCTGTGCCGGGGGTGGCTTTCCGTACCCAGTAGCGGATGTCCCGCAGCTTCTTCAAATCCTCCTGTACCTCGGTCAACGGTATTTTCAGGGCTGCAATTTCTTCCAGAAGCGTTTCCTGCTCCTCTTGCAGTTCCTTTTGGGTGCTGTCCTTATCGTCCGGGTGCTTGGCAAGGTAGGCGGCGGCTTTCGCATACCGGGCAACCTCCGGGTGTTCCTGTTTGAATTTCTCCTTTGTTTTCTTAAAAAATATCTTCTGGTACTTCTCATAGACAGGCTTACATTCCTTGCAGTCTGTCCGGCTGGCAAGAATCCCGTCAATCACTTTGCTGCGGGCTTCCTTTGGCTTCATCTGATTGCGGTAATCTGCGGCTGATTTCCCGGAAGATTCCAGAAATGCTTCTAAGTCCTCCACAGTGGAAAGCCCCTTTTGCCGGAGATAGGACAGGGCTTCGCTGACTGCCTTTAAGTCCTGTGAAGTCCCCCGGTTCTGTCCAGCCCTCGTCCAGTCCTTCCGTTCTTCCTTTCGTATCTCCATGTACTTCATCAGCAGATTGGGAAGAAGTGTCGCTTCCTCCGCCTCTTTTTGTGCAAGCAGTTCTTTCCGTTTTTCGCCCAGCTCGGTAATCCAGCCTTTGAGGTTTTGGATAAGCTGCCGGATGGACTTCATCAGGCGGTTGGCGGCTCTGATTTCCCGGTTCAGGTTGCCGATATTCGTCTGGATACCACGCTTTTCCATCTGCCGGACAGCAGCACCCTCATGGACAGTGGGGATAATATCAAGCCCCTGTCTGGCATAGGAACGCAAGTCCACACGCTCCGGGCGGTCATTGGCTTCCAGATAGCGGTTCTGGATGACCTCCCATTCATGCCGCCAGATTTCACAATACTTCTGGTCGTTCCAGTCCACCGTATCCTCCTTGTGGCTTTTCCACCTGCCGGACGGAAGTTTTATCCGTTCCCCGTTTTCGTCAAGGTCATAAACCTTGCGGCTCTTGGGAAGCCATTTTCCATGTTCGTCCATTGCCCTCATAGTGAGCATGACATGGGCGTGGGGATTGTGTCCCGGCGGATGGGGGTCATGGATTGCAAAATCAGCAATCATGCCTTTGGAAACAAACTGCTGCTCACAAAACTCCCGGACAAGGACAGCATACTGGTCGGGTGGTATCTCTCTTGGGATGGTAAGCACCCACCGCCTTGCAAGCTGGGAGTTCCATTGCTTTTCCACCGCTTCGGCGGCGTTCCATAAGGTATTGCGGTCTGCATACGACCGTGGGGCGTTTGCCGGGAGCAGAATTTCATTGTGGACAATACCACGCTTTTCCGGGTAGTGCTTCACTTGCTGGTCGTATTCACAGAACAGCTTTTCGCCGCTTTGGTAAGCAGCGGCGGCAACCGCAGACTGCCGCTGGCTGCGCTGAACAATCGTGATTTCGTTGTGTGGGCAGGGCATTTCGTGTCCCTCCTTTCGGTAATTGGTGGATGGGGTGGCGTTTTACCACCTCATTTTGGGCAGAAAAAAAGCAGGAGACCTTTTTCAGATTTCCTGCTCGGTGTGCCGCTGTGTAGGCGGCGGGTATTTAGTTGTAAAAGTTCGGGACAAGTTGACCCGATGTGAAGCTGACAAACTGGAAGTTGTCAATAGCGTTTAACAGAATTAAGATTCTTTTTATTCCTTTATTCTGCCTTATTAAGATGCCACAAATCAAGAATACTTCTCAATTTGTGGCACTAATTCATTAAACAAAATGTGCTATAATCGAATGTCTTTCTTCAACTATATTAAACCTAAATGTTTTTCGACACAAGTTAATGTACTCTCAACTGTACTATCCACAGTTCTCTCTATCCAAAAGAAAGAACTGCTTTTAATCTCCTCTATGCGATTTACATTGAGTTCATATAAGGTAATATTCACAGTTTGTTTGGCTTTTTCTATATCAGTCGCTGAATTTAAGTACTGAAAAAATCCCTGATGATCTGGTCGATTACCATATTCATCAACAAGATTAGATGGGTCTTTTATGAGAAAAACAACTCTCGCTGGTTCAGAAAAAGCGAGTGCCTGAGCAACTGTAAGATGACAATCGCACAAAACTTTCTTATTTTCTGATAAACGAATCAAATCAAGAAGAACAAACTCTAACTGTTCACGAGTATTATTCAACAGCCAATTCTTATATTCTTCAACTGTTCTTCCAAAAAATTCATCTGCACTGTTAAAATACGTATTCATCGCAGGCTGAAATAATGGGTTCGACATTTTTTTGTGCTCGTCGAATCTCTCATCAACATCAAATAGTTCAAATCCATACTTTTCCGCCAACGCACGTGAAACGGTTGTCTTTCCTCCACAAGGTGTTCCCGTTATAAAATAAACATTTTTTAAGTACTCTTTGATTACATTATCTTGAAATATCATTGCACAATCTCCTTTATTAAATAGTTTTTCGGGTTCTGCCTATACATAAAACTATTTAACATAGTTCTATGAACTCAGATATTTCTTAATTTTAAGAACATCATCATATTCATTTCACCTCCACAAATTCAGGTTTGTTGTCATCTTCATTATACTTCATCGACTATCGAAAAGATAGCATATTTTATGAAACTTGTCGGCTGGGAACAGCTTGCAGCGCAAGGTGTCCCCAGATGGCAAGTCCACAAAAGGGTAGCTGGCGGCAGCCAGCG
>OKXG01000668.1_pt1 | contig 7249 bp, 8 predicted proteins | sample 1607631 | NCBI WGS metagenome assembly OKXG01 (sample SAMN02674607, study PRJEB24791) | human gut metagenome, SKBSTL069 | isolation source: stool | host: Homo sapiens | place: USA | reverse complement strand
GCACAGCCTCGGTGACAAGTTTGAGAAAGAACTCGTGCTTGCCACCTTGAAAGAAAATGCCAAGAGCCAGCCCATTATCCTCCACAGCAATCTTGAGGAAAAACCCGACCGAATCAAGAAGCTGGTGGACATTCAGGCAAAACTGAAGCAGGGCAAGGGCATCGGCTATGAGCGTTGGGCGAAGAAGCACAACCTCAAAGCCATGGCGCAGACCTTGATTCTTTTGCAGGAGAAAGGTCTGCTCAACGAGGACGCACTCGACCAGAGAATTGCAGAGCTTGACACCAAGTTCCATGAATCGCTGGCCGTAGTGAAAGACCTCGAAACCCGCATGGCAAACAACCAAACACTGCGCCGTTATGCTGCTTCCTACAAGCAGTACCGACCGCTCGCGCAGAAACGGAACGCTGCCAAATCCCCCGCAACCTTTGAAGAACAGCATCGTGCAGAGCTGACAGCATACCGGACAGCAGCAGCCTATCTCAAGGCAAACAACATCACTAAACTGCCAAGTCCGAACAAGCTGGAAGCGGAATACTGCGCTCTTGCTTCCGAAAAGGCCCAGTTCTATGAGCAGTACAAGGAAGCCAAGATCGAACTGCTCAAGCTGAAAGATGCAAAACAGAATGTTGCCCTGTTCTTCCGGGAGGACGAACGGACGCAACATCACGAGAGATAAGGAGTTGTGCGTATGATCAATCTGAAAATCGACCCGGAGTTCCAGAATCAGATTCCGCCGCTGACGGACGATGAGTACAAGCAGCTTGAAGAAAATATCCTCAAAGAGGGCAAGCTGCTCTCTCCTTTGATCGTCTGGGGTAATACCCTTGTTGATGGACACAATCGCTATGCCATTCTCCAGAAGCATCCTGAGATTTATTTTTCCACCATGCCGCTCCGATTTGAGAACCGCGAAGAAGCCGTTGCGTGGATCTGCCGGAATCAGTTGGGACGGCGAAACTTCACCCCGGAGCAGAAGAAGTTCCTCATTGGAAAGCAGTACAGTGTGGAGCATCGAAAGCCCGGCGGAAACGGCAACAATCAGCACACGGCTGCTTCCAAGAAAACCGCCCCGGAGGAATTGTGTCAAATTGACACAATTCCTCCCACTGCCACAGATACAAGCGTCCGCAAGCAGATTGCAGAGCGGAACAACGTCAGTGAATCTTACGTTGTCCGGTCTGAAAAGTTCATGCGGGGCGTAGAGATCATGGAACAGATGATGCCCGGTATGCAGGAGAAGATCCTGTCCGGGCAGTTCAAAGTCCGTGATGCCGATTTGCACCGTCTTGCCAAGGCAGACTATATCGACCGGCAGAAAATCGTGGATGAAATTCTGTACCCGGAACGGAAAGTCGAGCCGAAGCCGAACACAAACGGAGCCGCCCCAGAGCCGGGGAAAGCGCCCTATATGCCGATGCTGAAAATCGAATCGGTCTATGACAGCGATGCTTACCCGAAAGACGTGCGGTACGAGTATGTGGCATTGGAAAATATCACGACTCGTTTCCGTACAGAGTTTGACTATCAGCTGAAGATCCTGCCGGACACGGCGCAGCGGGAAGTCATTCTCGAAATCATCCACAAGCACAAGGAATACCTTGCTTTTCTGGAATCTGCGCTTGCAGAAGATGCGCAGACAGCATAACATCAGGCACAATGTATGCTGTCAACGGAAGTCCAAAGGAGCGTGCGTTTGAACAAAAAGAAAAAGTCCACAAATACTTCCCCTTATCCCGATGAAGTCATTGACCGTCTGGCACGGGCATTCTACCCAGCCATCCTTGCCTGCTGGAACAGCGAGGAAGGCCAAAGAGAATTTGCTGCGTGGCAGGCGGAACAAGCTCATCACGCCACCAGTAAAGAAAAACAGAGCGTTCCCGACGGGGAACGCCCTGTTGTATATATCGTTATCGTATGTGGATTTTGGCAGGGTGTGTCCTATTCAGGGGCGCACCCTGTTTTTGTTTTGCCCTTAATCTTCTAGCCCATGACTCCCGGCCACATTCTTCAAATACACCTCCGGGTCACCGTTCAAAATTAGCTCTGCATACGCCAGCGGGTCATTGTAGATGAGGTAGTCCAGTTCAGACCTCTGCGCCATGGTAACATCCAGTGCATCCTCGACACCGGTGCAGTTGATGGAAATTTTGCGCCCATCCCGGAGCAGCAGCTCCACACAGCCGGTGCCCATGTTAAACTGACAGGCTCTTGCATCGTACTTCATAATCTTGCGTCCCTTCTGCCTTACGGCACTCTTACTGTTGTGACCTTCGTGATACGGTCTTTCTTCTGATAAGGTTTTGGACACACAGCCGTAAGGGAAGAGCCATTGTTCTCGTTTCCGAAGAAAACAAAAAATCCGAGCCCTTCTCCTATCGAGAAAAGGTTCGGATTTTCATGGTTTGGTGCGATGGAAGGGACTCGAACCCCCGGCCTACTGATTCGTAGTCAGTCACTCTATCCAGCTGAGCTACCAACGCATACGTTCCGTTCGGAACATGATGTATTTTATCACTGAACCGGGGTTTTGTCAACACTTTTTCGGAAATATTTTTGAGATTCCTGAAAAAGAACGTCTTTTCATCCACTTTTCTTTTATTTTCTATGCATCAGCCCTGCTCTGCGAGGGTCTGGGCGATGCGGACGCCGGTAGGCGTGGCGGCAAGACCGCCCTGACCGGTCTCCCGGAGGTCGGGGGAGAGGAGGCTGCCCACGCGGCCCATGGCGTCGATGACCTCATCACAGGGGATGGCGTAGTCCACCCCGGCAAGGGCCATATTCGCACAGGAGACGGCGTTCACGGCGCCGACGACATTCCGCTTGACGCAGGGAACTTCCACGAGGCCGGCCACGGGGTCGCAGACGAGGCCCAGCAGGTTGCCCAGAGCCATTGCGGCGGCAGCGGCACACTGCTCCGGCGCGCCGCCCTTGAGGTGGCAGAGAGCGGCGGCTGCCATCGCGCTGGCCGCGCCCACCTCGGCCTGACAGCCGCCCTCCGCGCCCGCGAGAGTGGCGCGGGCCGCGATGACCTGACCGAACCCGGCGGCGACATAGAGGGCGTCGCAGATGGACTCTTCGTCGGCCTCGCCGCTGCGGGCCAGCGGCAGCAGAACAGCGGGCAGGACGCCGCAGCTGCCCGCCGTGGGGGCAGCGACGATGCGCTTCATGCAGGCGTTGCACTCGGCGGTCTTGAGAGCTTCGGCGGTCACTGCGGCGAGGTAATCGCCGCCAAGGCTCTTTCCTTCTTGATGGGCCTGCTCCACCTTGGCCGCGTCGCCGCCCGAAAGGCCGCTTCGGCTGCGCTGGGCCGGGTCATAGTCCCGGCTGGTGGCCTGCATCACCTGCCAGAGGTGGTGCATCATCTCCCGGCTGTGGGCCTCGGTGAGGCGGCTCTCAGCCAAATCGCTGCGGAGGATGGCCTCCGAAAGGGAAATATTCTGGCTGCGGGCAGCGGCCAGCATCTCTTCACAGGATAAAAACGACACGTCTCAGCCCTCCTCACATTCTTCCGGCTCGTCGATGTTCAGGCAGGTGACTTTGCGGATGCCCGGCATCACGGCCATCTGCTGTTCCAGCACGTGGGGGATATGGGAGTCGCATTCCAGCACCATAACGGCGCAGCCGCCCGTCGCAGCGCGGAACACCTGCATGGACGCGATATTAATGCGGCGCTGGGCCAGCGACATCGTGACCTCGGCGATGCAGCCGGGGGTGTCCTCGTTATGAATGATAAGGGTGTTGCTGTCCCCGCCAAAGTCGGCAGGCACACCGTCGATCTCCGTCACGCGGATGCGTCCGCCGCCCACAGAGGCCGCCTTCAGGACGAGGGTCCGGCCCGCCTTACTCTTTAAGGTAAGCACCGTCGTATTCGGGTGGGCGGCACGGAGCTCTACCGGATGGATGGTGAACTTCATGCCGGCCTCCTCGGCCAGCGCGAAGCTGTCGGGCAGGCGGGGGTCGTCCGGGCGGAGGCCCAGCAGGCCCGCCACCAGCGCACGGTCGGTGCCGTGGCCCCGGCCTGTGGTGGCAAAGCTGCCGTAGAGCCCAATGTCCGCCTCGGCGGGGACGTCGCCCAGCAGCTTCTGAGCCGTATATCCAATGCGGGCGGCACCCGCCGTATGGCTGGAGGAGGGGCCGATCATCACCGGCCCGAGAACGTCGAACAGACGCATGAGGTGTACACTTCCTTTCGTTTTGCAGCGCCCGGGACCCCATTCGCTGACAAAAGAACAGATTTTCTTTCTTTTTATTATACCGCTTTTGAGCTTATTGTGCTATAATAACTTCATAATGTTTTGAATCTTGCCCTTTCAGGGGGCAGCACGGAGGGTAGAACCTATGAAACTGGTAAGCGTGGAAACTCCCGAAAAGAGTGTCTGCAAAATGACTTTCAGCGCTTCGGCTGAGGAGCTGGAAGCTGCGTCCAACGCCGTGTACGAGCGCACCCGCGCAACATACACCATCAAGGGCTTTGCCAAGGGCGAGGCTGACCGCGCCCAGATCGAGGCCGACCGCGGCGAGCACACCTTCTGGTACGACGCCATCAACGATTTGATGGACAAGGACGTCCCGGCCCTGTACAACGCAGCGATGGCAGAACACGGCTTCCACGCTGTGGACGAGCCGGTCTACGACCTGGTCAGCGTGAAAAAGGACGAGGGCTTTGTGGCCACTGCCACCACCGCCCTGCAGCCTGAGCTGAGCCTGACCCAGACCACCGGCTTCAAGACCGAGTGCGTCACCCCGGAAGTCACCGACAAGGAGATCGACGCTGTGCTGGAGCGCCGCCGTGCCATGGCCGCTGAGCTGGTGCCTCACAAGGGTCCGGCCGTCAAGGGCAACATCGTCCACATCGACTACGAGGGCCTGCTGGAAGGCAAGCCCTTCAACGGCGGCGCCGCCCAGAACCAGACCCTGCAGCTGGGCAGCGGCCGGATGATCCCCGGCTTCGAGGAAGGCATCCTCGGCCACAAGGGCGGCGAGGAGTTCGACATCTTCGTTACCTTCCCGGCACGCTACCACGTCAAGGACCTGGCCGGCAAGCCCGTGGTCTTCAAAATCAAGCTGCACGACGTCTGCGTCCGCCAGCTGCCCGCTCTGAACAGCGATTTTGCCAAAAAGGCTGCCAATGTGGACACCATGGACGAGTTCCGCGCCCAGATCCGTCAGCAGCTCCACGACAACAAACACGCCGCCGCGCTCAACCGCGCCAAGGACGCCATCCTCACCCAGCTGGCCGCAGCCGCTGAGGGCGAGCTGCCCAGCGTTCTCGTCGAGAGTGCCTATCAGCAGGAGATGGAGCAGATCCAGCAGCAGCTGCAGATGCAGCGCCTGAGCCTCGACCGCTACCTGAGCCAGATCCATCAGACCCGCGAGAGCTTCACTGCCGCTGTCCACACTGCTGCGGAGAAGAACACCCGCGCCCGGATGGCCCTGCTGCAGATCGCTCAGAACGAGAACCTCGTTCCCACTGAGGCGGACATCGACAAGACCCTGTCCGAGCGCGCTGAGCGCACCAAGAAGACCCTCGAGGAAATCAAGGCTGCATCCAACGTGGAGGCCATCCGCCGCAACGAGGGCATCCGCCGCGCTGCCGACTATATCATCGAGCACTCCACCATCGAAGAAAAATAATTTATCCTGCTTTTGCGCCTGCACCACTGTGCAGGCGTTTTTTATTGTTCATTTTTTCTCTCTTGACTTTTTTTCTCTGCTGCGGTATTTTTAGGGTGAGAAATTCTATCCGGCCGCAGCTACGGCCCGGACGGATAAAGTAAAATCTTCTGCGGGACATTCCGCTCATCTATTTTATTGCGACAGGAGGTTTTCCTTATGAAAAAGTTTCTTCTCGCTCTTCTGACAGCTGTCACGGCGGCTGCACTCTTCTGCGGCGCGGCGGCATCTGTGGCCACTTACAGCGCCAGCTATGACGCACCGGCCGGCATCAACGCCATCGTGGTGCAGGACAACAGCGCTGCGGTCATTCTGCAGGCCGCCGACATCGACCACATCCGCGCCGATTACACCTACACCTCAAGCTACGCCTTTGAAAGCTCCAAGCTCTACGACTTCACGGTGGCGGGCAGCACCCTCACCGTGACCAAGACCCGGGAGCCCAACGCTTCCCTTGTCATCCAGAGCCAGGACACCCGCAGCTGCACCCTGACGCTGCAGATCCCCCGCCAGACGCTGGCAAACATCACCGTCAGCACCACCAACGACAGCATCACGCTGGACGGCGTTTCGGCACAGACCGCCAGCCTCACCACCGACAATGGCCGCATCGAGGTGTCGAACTTCAACGGCTCCACCCTGAGCGGCACCACCCGCAACGGCAAGATCACCATGAGCGGCGTCACCTCCCAGAATGTGGCCGCCACCATCCAGAACAGCGGTACCCTCAAGCTGGAAAACATCTCTGCCAACGTCTGCAACGCCAAGGTACAGAACGGCAGCATCACCGGCTCCGTGATCGGCAGCGGCAGCTCTTACGGCTTTGATCTGGCCGCAGGCGGCGGCAAGATCCGCGTCTCCGACGCCAACGACAAGAACTTCGTCTTCTTCGGCAAGGATACCCTGCAGCAGAATGCAGATGCCCCCAACAAGCTGAACCTCGCCACCAAGAACGGCGACGTTGAGGTCGAGTTCGTCCGTTAAAAGAACATTCAAAATGCCTGTGCAGCATCTGCCGCACAGGCATTTCTTTTTGTCCGGATACGGTCAGCTGAGCCAGTTGAAGCCCATGACCACCACGCCGAGGATAAAATGTTCATGCTTCTCCTTCCAGAATGGCGTCCAGATTCTTATTCATGATGTCCATCGTCTCGAAGAACGCCTTTCGCTGTGCTTCGTTGGTGTGCTCCAGCAGACGTGCGCCAAATTCCTCCTGCAAGGCCCGGCCCTGCTCAATGATGGGGCAGGCTTTTTCGGTGCAGCGCAGCAGGGTGCGGCGGCGGTCGCCGGGGTCAGCCTCGCGGACGAGGTAGCCCTCCTGCACCAGACGGTCTACGTTCACCGAGACGAGGTTTGCTTTCAGTTTGCGCACCTCCACCACGTCGCTGGCGGTCTGGTAGCCAGGGTTGTTGGCGAGGAACATCAGGATGTCAAAAGCCGTCTGGGGCAGATGGAGCTTCTGGCACAGGGGCTTGCAGAGGGCGGCGTAAGCCGCCGAGATCTTCCGCCCGAATTCGATGCCCGGGGTATTCATGGGACGCCTCCTTGTGATTCAAAATTGTATCATTCAAAT
>OKXG01000654.1_pt1 | contig 7373 bp, 6 predicted proteins | sample 1607631 | NCBI WGS metagenome assembly OKXG01 (sample SAMN02674607, study PRJEB24791) | human gut metagenome, SKBSTL069 | isolation source: stool | host: Homo sapiens | place: USA | reverse complement strand
CTCAACCGTGCCATCCATATTGCACCGCTTGAAACCTCGGAAGCTGTTCAGCGTCCGGCGGTTTCCAACCGTAGTAAGGGTCACACCGAAGGTCGTCTTGAACTCGACCACATCTCCTTTGACCGTTTCCTTTTCAATGAAAGCACAGTAGATGCCCTTTTCAAAATGAAGCAGGTCGGGAGCCTCGGCAATCAGCTCCGGTGTAAGTTTCAGGCTACGCTTACGAGTACTCGTAGGGTTGCCATCTTCATCCCTATATGCACTACTCTGAACATTCAGCCCATATACCTTCAGAGGCATACCTGCCGTGTTCTGTTCAGGAAGCTGTTTCAGGCAGTCGATGAAGACATCGAAGTTCTTCTTCATGTTTCCGAGTTCTCCCTGTTCGTTTTCCAGCATACTGCGCTCTTTTCGCAGGTCATCCATACGCTTCCGAATCTCATTTGCAAGCGTGTTATAGGTTTCGACCACAGAACCTTCCTCGACATCGATGCTGTACATTCTCGTTCCAAGGTCACTGGCTGTCAGTCCATTGCGGATGTCCATTTCAAGGTCACCAATGGAAAGGTCACCGTTTGCAATGGCTTCTTTTAAATTCTCGTTCTGCTCCATCGCCGCCTCACGCATTGCAACCACCTGTTTACCGATGATTTCATTCAGTTTGACTTCCAATTCTTTCACCTGATCGTCCAGAGCTTCGATACGCTGAGCAGAAACTGCACTGTTTTTCACTTTCCGGTAAAACTTGTCGTAGGCAGCCTTAAACATCCGGACGATATCCGAACCATCACCTTTTGTCTCGTAGTCATACTTTAGTCGGTAGAGCATTTCCATGAAGCTCTGTTCCAAAGCGACCTCATGGTAGAGTATGGTAGAGTTCGGAAGGACACCGCTCCTCGGCGGCTTCCCGTTCCGCATCTGTCATCCGCCCCAGTTTGCTACGGCAGTATTTCTTCTGGTCAAGAGTTCCAGTCTTGGGTTCTTCCCCTTCCCGTACTCCGGCTTTCCTCTTACAACGCCAGACCGGGAATGCAAAAGTGTACTTCTCCAGATATTCACCGCCGTCCTCACCTGTTGCCTGCAAACTCCGCTCATCCGTATAGCCAGATGCCACGTTCGTGTAGGTGAGGCGGAAGAATCCGGCACCGCACTCTTCTCCATCCGGCAAATGCGTTCCACAGACAAGGTTTACAAAGGGACGTTTCACAATGGTCTTCTTCTCTTTGGTCTTGATGTCTCCCCGGTTGGGTTTGTTGTACATCATGGCCTGTACTTTATCCCAAGTCAGACGGTCGATGATTGCGACATGATGGTTTTCGATATAGTAGCGAGGTGCTTCACCACTGTTCTTTGAAGACCGATGGGTTAGGAAGTCTTTTGTGATGGTCTTCTGCATCTCAATGTCGCCCACATACTTCTCATTCCGAAGAATGATCATAACGGAACCAGCTGCCCATTTCTTTCCGTTTACTGTCGGCCGCCCCATCTCATTCAATTCTGCCGCGATTTTAGTGGCGGACAGTCCCAGCAGATACCGCTCAAAGATGTAGCGGACGGTGGCCGCCTGATCGGAGTTGATGATCCATTCACCATCCGGACCCATATCGTAGCCAATCATGCGCTTCAGATTGATCTGCGGACTGCCGCGCTGGAACTTGCGCTGGAGTGCCCAGCGGATGTTGTCCGAAATGGAGCGGCTTTCGTCTTGCGCCAGAGCCGAAAGAATGGTCAAAATCAATTCACCAGTTGCATCCAGCGTATCGATATTCTCTTTTTCAAAGAAAACGCCCACCGGAGGATTGAGCTGTCGAAGCTCACGGATACAAGTTAGTGTATCAACCGTGTTACGGGCAAAACGGGAAATGGACTTCGATACGATATAATCGATTCTTCCTGCCTTGGCATCATCCATCATGCGGTTGAACTCCACGCGGTGCGCACGGCTCGTGCCGGACAATGCTTCGTCCGCATAGATGCCAGCGAAACGCCAGCCCGGTTTGCTGGTGATGAAACTCGTATAAAAAGCTTTCTGGGTCGTATAGGAAGTCTGCTGACTTTCATCTCCCGTGGAAACACGGCAGTAGGCAGCCACACGGATGTTGTTCTGCATCTTCAACTGACCGCCATTTTGCACAGAGCGTTTGGTTGCCGGAATAATAGAAACATTTGCCATAGTGCTTTCTCCTCTCATTTTATAAACCGTTTCCGGTATGCGTTATCCCGCATGACCTGTCCATCATAGTAGCTGGCGGTATTGCGGAAGTCTTCAATATTGCTGTCCATCTCCACTTTTGTTCGAGTGTCATCGAACCAATGAACACTGTACTTCAGCGGAGAGTAAACCGTGATGGACAGGATGAACGCTTTGCAGTGTTCCCCTGTCAATCCATTCAAGAATGCTACGGTTCCCTCTCGGCCCTTGGGAAGCTGTCTCATCCACTGCACCGCTTCTTCTCTGCGGTCGTAGTCATCTTCCAGCTCATCCCAGTAGTCTTCCAGATAATCGAGCTTGTCCTCCAGCTTCTGGGCTTCGGTCTCATCCTGCTCTATCCGTTTTCTCAACCGCTCGATTTCCTCTTTTCGCTCAGTCAGGGCCGCTTCATCTATCGTTTCATCTCCAAGCAAGTCCCGCCGGGTCTCCATCGCATCTTTCTGGCTTTGAAGAAGGCTCATTCTCTTATGGGCAGCTTCTGCGTCTTTCTGGAGTGCGATGATTTGCTTTTTGTAGAAACAACGGTCACGCTCCATGAAGTCAATCTTCTGCAGGTTTTCAAGCCGTGCCTGCATCTGAATCACAAAGTCATCGGCCTCATGAGTAAGAAAGTCGGTATTCTCTGCGTACCGTCCGCTCATAATGTCTGCCACGCTCACATCATCCCGAATGGGGGCGCTCGACAACTGGAAGCGTTCTATCACGGCCCTGCGGATAACACGGACAATCTGCTCTTCGTAGACACTTTCGGCATGGCAGATGCTCTTTCCATTGTTCTGCTTCGCCGAAGGGCAAAACCATATAGGATTCAGATTTCTATTTCTTACATTGAAAAATCGTCCGCAGCTTCCGCAGATAAGCCGTCCTGAAAAAGCCCACTGTGTTTTTTCCTCTCTCTTGTGCGAATCCGATTTTGCATTGACGATCTTTTGCACCTTTTCAAACAGTTCCCTGCTCACAATCGCTGGATGATGGTCTTTAATGTAGTACTGCTGAACTTCACCTTTGTTTTTCCGCACTTCATGCGACAGATAGTCAGCAGTATAGCTTTTCTGTACCAGAACATCTCCAGTATACCGTTCATTGCGAATCATCCCAGCAATCCGACCGTTTGTCCATCCGGTGTCAAGCTCGCTGTTAAGCTGACCTTTCTTGGATTTGACCTTGCGCAACTTCTGTGCACTGCTCTCCGGAGCAGGAATGTGCTCACGGTTCAATTTCCTTGCGATGTCTGCAAACGAGAACCCTTCTGCGACCTCTTGGAAGATGCGCCGGATAACTACAGCTTCCTCCTTAACGATTTCAACTGCCTTATACTTGTAGCCGCTTTCGCTGGTAATCATCTCACCATTGTAGCGGTATCCATAGATGTCAACATTCCGCACATCTCCACGCTTAAAGCGCATCTTATTGCCAAGGTTGATGTTGCCGGAGATGCTTCGGCTTTCCTCTTGCGCAATAGCCCCCAGTGTAGTAAGGATGAATTCACTGGTCGGGTCTGCTGTATCGAGATTTTCTTTCTCGAATAGAATCGTCACATTGTTTTCTCGAAGCAAATCCAGTGCCATCATAAAATCAGCCGTATTTCGGGCGAATCTCGAAATCGACTTGCAAATCACGCGGTCGATTTTCCCTGCCTTGCAATGCCGAAGCAGTCTGCGGAAGCCGGTACGCTTTTCACTGTTCGTGCCAGAGATACCATAGTCCGAATATACACCGATGGGATTCCACTCAGGGTTGGCTTCAATCAGCTGGTTAAAGTACCGTTCCTGCGTTTCATAGGAGTTTTCCTGGTCAGATGAATCCGTTGAAACACGGATATAAGCGGCAACATTCAGCGTTCCAGTCTTCTGCTTCGTTGCACGGAAGCTCTCAGCAGAGATGAAATCACCCGGTTTTGCTTCATATACCAATTCCTGAGAGGGCTCATCACTCCTCTCAACCGGAATCGTAATGTCCTGCCGTACCACGGCGGCCTTCTTTGTGGTGACTGCTTGGTCGATGAACGCCTGCAATGCGGGGTCAACTTTCTTTTTTTGTTGAGTAGACTTGTCTTTCGTCTGATTTTTCTTGGGTGAAAAAAGAACCGCAGCGGAACCCAGTTCAGGCAGGTTCACAGCTGCGGTCTTGTTAGATGTCTTTGGCTGTACCGACTTTTCTTCAGTCATCTTCTGCAATTTTGCCAAGAAATCAGTTGTTGTACTCATAATTCTACTCTCCTTTCTGCCCTTTATTTCCTTTGGGCAGTCACATATTCCCTCTGTTTCGTGATATTATCAAGTAAATTTGGCGCAGAAAAACGGAGAATAATCTGTCGGATTATTGTCTTTTCTGCACGATATGTACTCCCCGCCCAATAAGGACGGGGACAGACTCAGATACGAGTCACAAGGTCGAGCGAGATCCAGCCTGCACCGGATTTCAGCTTGCCCCAGCCTTTCGTGGAACCAACGCCAGTAGATTCTGCCACAATGGTGAATACACCCTTTCTGGTGTACTGCCCGGTCTTTGCATAGTTCGTGCCCGGACCTTTGCGGATGTTGAGGTCGCTGACGGACACACGGACTGCATACGGAACAGAGGACTTCTGCTCCGGATAGACCGCCTTGCCCGCCGGGTCAAACACACAGTAGCCCGGATTGGCATCCGCACACTGCTTTGCGTTGGCGAGGTCACGGAACGCCCCCTTCTGGGATGCAGCGTTCTGCCAGCTCTTACGCACACGATACCATCCGGAAATCGTAGTGTCGGTGGTGGAATTGAACTTCGTCAGATTCCATTGCTCGATGATGCTGCAAAGGTTTTGTACATAGTCATGACTGGTAGCGTAACCACCATCCTTGATGATTTGTGCGGCCTTCTTGTAATCGGTACAGCCAGCCAGACTCTCATAGCGTTTCTTGCTGCCATTCATCGCACCGAGCAGATACGCCGCATGGTCGGCAATAGAGTCCTCGACACAAGTGTACTTACGGAAATCAGCATTGAACATCACATAGCTTCCTTCTGCATTCTGTTCCTGCGTTTTCTTGGTGTAGACGGACTTGCCATCCCACACAGAGTTCGGCCAGCTGTTCCCGGAAAGGCTGGTCTTCATACCAAAGCAGTTGTTCGCCTTTCGTGCCAGTTCGGAAGAACCGTAGCTGGATTCCAGAATGAACTGCGCCATCGACACACAGGCGAGGATGCCAGTGGTTTTCTGGTTTGCAGTAAACAGCGGACCGATTTTGGCTACCGTCTCCGCTCTAGTAAGATTTTCCAAGTCAGCCGCCTGCAAGCCGGGAGAATCATTCAGGGCAGCTGTAACCTTTTCGGCCAGATCCCCAAGACGAGCATACAGCCAGTCGCCGGGGCAGCTTTTATTTGCATACCAGCGATGGACCGTCAGTACCATCTCATCCGACGCAGGTGCGTAATTGAGAGTTTTATTCTTGTCGCCAAGCCATAAAAGTTTCCGCTTGCCATTGCGCTGGCAAATGTCAGTGCAGAGTTTGATGAGCGAGGCATACACGGCACTGTTCATGGCATACGGCTCGCTCTTATCGCTTGCACACTCAATCGTGATGGCGCGCTGGTCATTGGCATTGCTGGACGAACACCAGCTGCGGTTTTTCTCTTCTACGCAAAGAGAGATTTTCCCGTCTTTGCCAATACCATAGTTACAGCTTGCCTGACGGCTCCGTGCTTGCAAAGCATCCGCAGATACTTTCCGCAGAAAGCTGACCGACCACACAATGCGGAGTGATACGGTCAATGCTGTGGGTGCGCTGCCCGGAATGATTCGGACTGAGTTTGGTGTAGGACACCAGAGGGCTATTGGAATAAGCCATTTCACACACTCCTTTATAATAAGGAAAGGCCCGGACCACTCCGAGCCTTTATGGGTTGATTACTTCTTTGTGTTTAGGGAATCAGCAATTTCATACCGACACGGATGGCATTGGAAGTCAGACCGTTCAGGGTACGGATATCCGCACAGCGACTTCCATCTCCCAGTTCCTCCTTGGCAATCTTCCAGAGGTTGTCACCGGGCTGGACGGTATAGGTCTTGCTGGCCGTGAATGCGTAGGTGTCTGCACTGTTCAGGACATATGCCACGCCATCTTCTGCTTCCGCACACTTGATCTTCAGCCAGCCATCACAGAACTGGATGATCTCTACAAGGGTGTTTTTCTTATAGACCGTCACGATCTCCGCACTGGTATCCGGTTTTTTGCGGATGTTCATGAGGGTCTTGAGCTTGCCATAGGCAATGGTAGCCGGAAGTTCTTCTGCGGTCGGAAACTCGGTCTCGTCCACATCAGCCTCGGCTTTCTCCTCTGCCAAATCATCCGTCTTCGGCTGTTCCTCTACATCAGGTTCTTTCTCTTCCTGCTCGTCCAGAACCGGCTGTTCCTCGCTCTCCTCTGCTCCGGTGACAGGCACAGCCTCCTCCGGGTAGATCACATTGCCGTCGTTGTCGAACACACGGCTGCCGGGATTCTCATCACACTTGGCTTTTGCGTTCGCCAACAGACGGTACGCGCCCAGCTGAGATGCTTCATCCTCCCAGTCCATGCGCACGCGATAGTAACCGGTCGTCAGTTTTGCAGGATAATTGTTCTTACTCATAGCACTTGCCTCCATAAAATGTGGGAGGGGCCGTTACACCCCTCCCGGTTGCTCACTGTTTCTTCTCTTCGCTGGTTTTACCGTTCAGTTTAGCCGCATGATTCTCATCCACAAGCTGAATGAGCATGGCTTTCAACTTCTCCGGCACAGGGAGTCCGATCACAGCACAGTTCTCCAGAATAGAAAGGCCCTCGTTAGAGATTGCCCAGAAAATCAGAGCAGTTCGGAGTGCTGCGCCCTCGCCGATGATCTGCGTATCGATCACACTGGAGATACCAACAAGGATGAAGATGCATACCTTCTTGGCGATACCCTTAAACCCGACCTCAGAAGACAGCTCATGTCGCACGGCCGCTGCAAGCACCCCAGTGAAATAATCACAGGTCACAAAAACAACCAGCGCATAAAAGAAGCCGTCAAAACCGCCGAAGAACCAGCCCAGGAATGCACCCATACCTGCAAACATCAGCTCTAACTTATCGATCACATTCTGCATAATTCTTTCCTTTCCGCCCTCTTGAGGGCATAAAAATTGGGCGGCATTGCTGCC
>OKXG01000623.1_pt1 | contig 7599 bp, 4 predicted proteins | sample 1607631 | NCBI WGS metagenome assembly OKXG01 (sample SAMN02674607, study PRJEB24791) | human gut metagenome, SKBSTL069 | isolation source: stool | host: Homo sapiens | place: USA | reverse complement strand
GACGGCATACGAGATTCTGGACCGTGACTGGAGTTCAGACGTGTGCTCTTCCGATTACGTCGCCGGCGGGAACGTCGGTATCGACACCGATATTGTGCCACAATTCAAGCATGAAAGCCTGGCAGAAACGCATGATTTCAGCGTTCGACTTGCCGGTCGGATCGAAGTCCGAACCACCCTTTGCACCACCCATCGGAAGGGTCGTCAGGGCGTTCTTGAAAGTCTGCTCGAAACCGAGGAACTTCAGCATCGAAGGGTTCACGGCCTTGTGGAAACGCAAACCGCCTTTGTAGGGACCGATCGCGCTGTTGAACTGAACGCGGTAGCCCAGGTTGGTCTGAACTTCGCCTTTGTCGTCCACCCACGTTACGCGGAAGGTGAAGATACGATCCGGCTCTACGAGGCGCTCAACGATCTTGGCTTTCTCGAACTCAGGATGTTGGTTATAGATATCTTCGATGGAAAGAAGAACTTCCTTTACGGCTTGAAGATACTCAGACTCGCCGGGGTGCTTTGCCTCTAAAGAGGCCATGATACGTTCGATATTCATAATATTACGTTTTAAAGGTTATTACCTTGTTGACTTCACGCTATTCAAACAAAATGTCAATGAATAACACCGCAAATATAAGAAAACTTTTCAAAACAGCTAAATTTTACGGTTATATTTTGATTAAAGAATGATAAAATGTCAAATCCCCGGCATTCTCTATTCATACCTAAATGGTCTATTCTTTTCCTATTCTGTCAACAATTCGCCATAACGGCATAAATATAGAAAAATTATAATAAAGAAAATAAGAAATGACGAATAATTTACGAAAAAAGACACAATCCTCACGGACTATGCCTTTCCAATTGCTAACTTTAATTCTTAAATGCTTGTATTAAATCCGCAACATAATAATTACTATGTACGGACAAGCTTCATAATTTCTTCAATCCTTTTACCTCTTCTTTTGTTGCTTCTCGAACACTGATAGCCACCCCTCCACTACTTGCCAAAGGTTGACGCAGCACACTCTTTGACGTTACTATGCCACGACGGATGTCATAGCTCTGCGGATTATCTTTCCAGTCTGCATCCCGACCATCTGCATAAACGGTAACAATATATTTCCTTCCTTCGGGTAAGAAAGAGAAAGGAATAGTTGCCGTACGAGGATGTTCGTCGGTAATAGCACCTACATACCACTCTTGTTTTCCTTTGGCTTGACGAGCCACTGTGATATAATCACCCGGTTCGGCTTCCAAATACCAAGAATTGCTCCAATCCACCGCTACATCCTTAATAAATTGAAACGCATCGGGAAAACGGCGATAATTATCCGGCAGGTCTGCTGCCATCTGTAACGGAGAGGGCATCGTTACATATAGAGCCAATTGTTTTACCAATGTAGTACCCGCCTGACCTTTAGGTTTCGAACTATTATAATACGAAAGTTTTGTCTGGAAAATACCAGGAGTGTAATCCATCGGACCACCCTTCAACCGAGTAAACGGCAAGATACAAGTATGATCCGGATCATTGCCCCCCATAGATTCAAACTCACCACCACGGGCAGATTCTTGCGCTACCCAGTTGGGCCAGGTCCGACACAAGCCGGTGGGACGAACAGCCTCGTGACTATCTACCATAATCTTATAATCAGCAGCACGCTTCACCACATGTATATAATGATTGTTCATCCATTGTGAGGAATGATATTCACTACGGGGAATGATTGAGCCCACATATCCTGTCTTTACAGAATTATAGCCATTATCTACCATAAATTGAAAGGCTACATCCAGCTGCCGCTCATAATCGGCAGCATTAGCAGCCGTCTCATGATGCATGATAATCTTTACCCCCTTTGATTTGGCATAGGCATGTAGTACCGCAACATCAAAGTCCGGATAAGGTTTGTCAAAAAGGAACTGACGATCCTTACGATAGGATGCCCAATCTTCCCAACCTTCATTCCAACCCTCAACCAATACCGCATCAATACCATTCTCCGCCGCAAAGTCTATGTACTCTTTCACATGTTCAGTATTGGCCGGATGATGTCCATTAGGAGTTAACTTTGAATAGTCGGTTATGCCGGGTTTAGCCTTATAATAGTCGCTATATGCCCATGTACCTCCTCCACCAGTAAACATCTCCCACCAGACACCGATAAATTTCTGTGGCTTAATCCAAGAAGTATCTTCCAGCTTACAAGGTTCATTCAGATTAAGAATCAACTGAGAAGCAAGGATGCTACGTGCATCGTCACTAACCATAATTGTACGCCACGGGGTATGCAACGGTAATTGCAGATATCCTTTCTTTCCTAATTTATCGGGAGTAAGATGAGCAGAAAAGTTAAACTCTTTATCATCCACATTCAGCAACATGGCAGAATAATCTACCAAGGCAGCTTCATGAATATTGATATAAAGTCCTTCGGTAGTCTTTATCATAAGGGGTGTTTGTACTGTGAATGAAGTCGCTTTAGCTTCATATCCTTTTTTACGTAGATTACGTTCCATAGCTTCGCGCACTTCGGAAATGGCCGCAGTAGTATAGGCAAACTCATTCGTATCATAATCACCGGGAATGCAATAGAGTGTATGATTACCGGTCAGATTGAATTCCGTCAGTTCGTCTTTTACCGTCAGATAATTCATGGTTTTCTGCTCCGGCAACTCATAACGGAATCCGAGTCCATCGTCAAACAATCGAAAACGTACAATCATCATACGGTCGTGCTTTGCCGGTTGTGAGAAAGTGACAGTAAGTTCATTGTAATGGTTACGGACTTTTTCATACTCTCCCCATACAGGCATCCAAGTTTCATCAAAAGTAGAATTTGTTGCATCAAGAATCCGGAAGCCATTTGACAAATCCGCTTCTTCCATAAGTATTCCCAAGGCAGAAGGTTCTACAACCGGCTCTCCTTTGTAATATAAGCTATAGACCGGCCCTCCCTCGGAATCAAGCACAACATTGAGTTTCAGATTCCCATTGGGAGATAACAATTCGTGTGCCATCGCCACACAAGCAATTCCCAGAAATACAACTGTTAATAATACATGTTTCATATACATCCGTTATTGTTGATATATAAAATATTGATAAGGCTCCATCGTCATTACTGTAGGCAACTCCACATCCACACCGGCAATCACATCGGTCATGGTCTTGCCAGCATGCTCCATAGGTACTTTCACTTGTACAGACTCATTGGCGGTATTCACCATGACCAACATGCCATGACTGCCTGCTGCCCGATAAAATGAAGCGACATCTCCGGTAGTATAAACTTCCAGTTCACCACCACGTACACTGCTCGTAGCTTTATAGGCTCTGATGATTTCTGCCATCTCTTGCGCAAAGACTTCATTGGACTTCAAGTCTATAACTCCGTAATTGAAAAAGTTAAGTGACCGCGGATAGGCTACTTCCTGCGAACTATAAATAAGAGGTATCCCCTCGAGCATAGTCGTCAATACAAAAGCAGACATGGCACCACGCTCACCGCCATAACATTCTATCGGTGATGCCTCACTTGCCTGGTCATGATTAGTAGAATAGCGTAACCGTAACGTACCCTTCGGCATTCCCTCCAATTCGGAAGTATTCATAGCATAAAGGTCAGTAAGTGAGCATTTACCGGCATAATAGTCTTTCAGTTTACTATGGAAGTTCCAGCCGTAGAGCAGATTGAAACCATTGTTCATTAAAGACGTTTTTCCGCCTTCGGCAAGCATCAGCAAATTATTGTCAAGTGTACGGAGCTCGGCGATTGCTTTCTTCCAGAAAGCATCTGGTACCCCCTCGGCATAATCACAACGGTATCCATCAATACCAATTTCTGTTACCCAATACTTCATGGCATCAATCATGGCTTGCTGCATGATTTCGTTGTCAAAATTCAAGTCAGCAACATCCGCCCAAGGCTGTTCTTGAGGTTGTACCACATTGCCATTTGCATCCTGTGTATACCAATCCGGATGCTCAGTCACCCAAGCATTGTCCCACGAAGTATGGTTGGCAACCCAGTCAAGAATCACTTTCATTCCTTTGGCATGGGCAGCATCTACCAGTTCTTTCAAGTCTTTTTTTGTTCCGTAACGTGTATTCAGCTTTTTATAATCCTTTATACAATAAGGTGAATTCACACTTTTCAGTACTCCCGGCTCATTTACAGGCATCAGCCAAAGCACGGTAGTCCCCAGGCTTTGAATACGGTCAAGCTCTGCTTTGATGGCAGAGAACGCATTTTCTTCGGCAAAAATGCGGGGATTTGCCTCATAAATCACCATATCCGAAGCCATGTATTCTTCCTGTGGGACGGGAATCGGTTCCATGTCACTCTGACTATCACTACACCCCATACAAGAATGTAGCATCGTAAAGAGCAGTGTCGCAATTATTACTTTTTTCATATTTCTACTTTTTATCTATACTTATACTCATTGGCGGAACTGATATCTGCAAAAGGAGCATCCAAACTCTCCAGTAATGGGCATTGGCAGAAAAGATACTAAGCCTTAATACTCAAAATCCCGGAAGCCAATACTAAAAAACAAAAGAGCTAAGAGATAACTTCTTCCCAAGGCTTGGTTTTTCTATCCCAAGACTTGGGATAGAAAAACCAAGCCTTGGGACATATATCCGCAAGATTGAAAAGAGATATCCTATCCCCAATCTCATTCCACCAATAGGTCATTTAACATCTTCATTACTATACAAAACTCATTTCAAGAAATTATTCTGATTAGAAACAAAAGCCGCTTCAGATTCCGGTTCAGAGTCTCCGTCCGGATTGTTAGGGTCAATCTCCTCACCAGCTATGTCCGTAATACGGAAATAATAATCTCGATCAAGCGTCACTGCTGCGAGGTCAAATTGTGAGCCTCCATTGTTATTATTCATTATCAGATTGTAAGTCAATCCCTTATTTGCTTCACCTGTATCGTAATAATTATACGTGACACCTTTTATCTCAACACTACCGGTTGGTAATATTCCTGGCCAACTGCCAAAGAGTTCCGGTATATCATTTCCCCACGCGTATATGGTTGTTTCTGCCCATCCGGACTGGTCTTCAATAAAAATGGTATAACCATCATGGATGACCACTGCATCCGGATCTATTTCCGTCCAACCGCTTTCTGTGATTTCCAAATATATGTCACGGTCAAGAGTAAAGTTCTGTGGTCCATCAAATTGTGAACCTACTCCATTATCGTTAAATATCAAATTGTAAACCAATCCCTTATTTGCTTCACCTGTATCGAAGTATTTATAGGTAATTCCTTTTATCTCAACGCTACCAGTAGGTGAAATACCGGGCCAACCTCCAAAAAGTTCCGGCAAATCATTTCCCCACGCATAAAGTGTCAGTGCATCCCAACCTGTATTGTCCATCACGAACACAGCATAACCGTCATGGGTCACTTCACTTGGGTCTTCCGGCTCCTCAAAATAAGCATTCCAGCGGGTTACCGTTATATCAGTGCGAGTACCTACCTTAGCCGAAATTTGATGTAAAGCATCCCCATTCTGCAAAGTACGCTCTATACCTTGTGTCTTAGAAACGAAATAAAAGCCATCGGCAAGTGTCTTTCCATTAACAAAATCTTCCGGATAGAGGTATATGCCCCATTTAACATCATTGTTTGCAGCTTTCTCCATCTGCCACTTAAGGTCTCCGAAAGCAGCATCCTGACCTCCATTGAAATCGCCTGCAATATAAATTATTTCATCGGCACCAGTTCCTTGGGGCATAATCACCTCCAGCAAGATAGCATCGCTACGAAGTTCAAATTGCGGCAACTCATGGTCAAACACAATTTCCTCCTTGTCACAACTACTGATGAAAGCTACAAAAAGCAACAAAAGCCATAGCGGATTACATATATATTTTTTCATTGTTACTATTATTATAGGATGATTAATAATTAGGATTCTGTACCAGTCCCGGATTTACCATAAGGGCAGACTGGGGCAAGGGATACCACTCGTATTTGCGGTCACGTTTAGCCGGATAGCTTAAACCGTCGTCCGTGGCACGGCCAAAGAACCACCATTGTCCTTGCGTAAACTTATCGAAACGACGCAAGTCTGTACGACGACGACGCCCCTCTCCCAAGAATTCAAGTCCCCATTCACTCAACATCCAATCCATATCAAAGGATGTAAAACCAGGACCGGGCTGTTCGAGAGCCGATTTATCTGTAAAATAGCGTGTTTTAACTCTATATACCAGCTCTTTAGCACCTTCTGTATCACCTGCACGCATTTTACATTCAGCAAGAGTATAGACCACTTCACTCAAACGGAATTCCACCTCATCGATGTTTTGGAAATCAATGCCTGCACTCTCCGGATAAACCGGATATCTTACCAAACGGACACCTGAATTCGTTTCACCCCAGCGAGGTGACATGACAGTCTCCAGATTACGTCCTAAATTAAGGAATGTACCCACCTGATCCACATAAACCAAATCCTGACCGTCACGGTCGGCATCTGCTTTCAAAGCCGCACCCTTACCATAGTTGGCTTTAATAGCCCCTTTCAAAAAAATGCCTTGATAGTTTCCTGTTGTTTCATTATACACATAGTTCTGCTTACGGATATCTTTATCGTGGAAACGTTCATAAACTGCTCCTAACTTATCACCGTAGTCGGTAAGAAAGCTCTTAGGATTGTCAGTACCACCATACGGCTGTACATTTCCAGAATTATCCCATGAAGGTGCCAAGCATACACAATTCCATCCGCTCTGGCTGTATGTACCTCCAAAGTAATCCCAACAATTGTAAGGCATGAAAGGCATGTTACGCATCCAACCGGTATTGACCTGACCGACTTCCATCGCCAATGCCATTACAACTTCCGGACATTCTACATTGTTTATCGAATAAATATCGCGATAGTCATCGGTAATGCTGTAAGTACCATAATCGCCATTCAGAATTTTTTGGCAAAGAGTGGCACACTCATTATAACTGTTTTGTTTGATAAACACCTCAGAATTCAGCAACAAGCGCATCTTAATCATACGATTGGCAGCTTGGTTCATGCGGTTGCGAGTCTTTCCAGAACCATCTTCTTTCATAAGATCTGTAACTGACTCATCTAATTCCTGACTGATAAAATCGTAGATAATCTTGCACCCCTTATCAAAATCAGTATCTGCAGAACCAGGGATTTCCGCACCCGAAGAAATGTTCAAGGGAAGTGCTCCACCCCAAATCTCAAAGATATTGTAGTATGCCCAAGCACGCAGGGTACGTACTTCGGCAATATAACTATTCAAAGCATCCTCAGTCATGCGTATAGATGCGGGGCTGATTGCCTGCAAATCTGTAATAAGCGTATTGCAAAGCCCAATAGTGGTCCACGCATTCTCCCAAGTTTGGCGAATAATGGTTGATTCTGACGTCCAGGTATGTGAAGACAAAGCAAACTTCAATGCCTCATCCCATCCCCAAAGTCCACCGTTCCAACTGCGCCATGCCACCTGGTCGGCAGAAAACTCCTGCAAATACCAGAAGTATTCCAAATAACTATATGCAGCTTTCGAATAGATGGCTGCCACTGCCCCCTGAACACTCGTC
>OKXG01000616.1_pt1 | contig 7674 bp, 5 predicted proteins | sample 1607631 | NCBI WGS metagenome assembly OKXG01 (sample SAMN02674607, study PRJEB24791) | human gut metagenome, SKBSTL069 | isolation source: stool | host: Homo sapiens | place: USA | reverse complement strand
TCCTCTTGAACCCCATTCAAGCGCGCTACCAAAACTGCGCTACACCCGGATATCTGTTTGCGTTTACCGCTCACAGCTTGATTAGTATACCCGACTTTTCCCGTTTTGTCAAGCGCTTTTTCCAAATTTCTGATGCCGTTTTTACATTTTGCTTTCCCGGCCTTTGCCCGCCGAAGGGATGCGCGAAAGAGCGTTATTTTCAAAAATCGCTATACGCATCTTCCTCGTCATCCTCGCAGATCGGAGTGGTGTCGTCCGGCGGTGCGCCAAACTCTACCGTGGCAAAGGCCAGCGCGAACACGCTGTCTGCCCCGGCATGGAGCAGTGCCTGTGCGCAGGCGGCAGCGGTCGTGCCGGTGGTGATCACGTCATCTACCAGCAGGATGCGCTTGCCCTCCAGTTGCTGCGGCTGTGCCGCCCGGAACGCGCCTGCTACGTTGGCCATGCGCTGCTCCAGCGGCAGACCAGCCTGATGCCGTTTGGCGCGGGTGCGCACCAGCGCCTGCGGTGCCAGCGGCACCTCCATGGCTTTTGCCAGCGGCAGCGCCATCAGTTCCGGCACGTTGTAGCCGCGCTTTTTGCCGGAGGCCGGCACCGGCACGATCAGGTCGTACCCGATAGCTGCCCACGGCACCGACTGCGGGAGCAGCTCGCCGTACTGTACAGTCAGTTCTCCGCCAAAGGCCAGCTGCACCAGACGGTTGCCCATCTCCACAGCCCGCCACGGCTTGCCATGATACTTTGTGTTCAGGATGCCGCGCCGCACACAGCCGCTGTAGCGGTAGGGCGCAGCTGCACCAGCCAGATTGCTGATATAGTGCTGCGCCGGGTCCAGCCGGATACCCGGCTTGCGGCGCAGCGCTTCCAGCTGCTCTGCACAGTCCGGGCAATCCCGTACATCTCCCAGCACCCGGCCGCAGAAGGGGCACTCACGCGGGTAGAGCAGCTGCCGTACCGCCCGCAGCGCCCTGCGCCGGGGGTCATAGTAGTCCATCAGTCCCTTTTGACTGCCACGATCACCCGCACGCGCTTGCCTGCTGCGCAGCCAAAGTTATCGTACCAGCCGGTCAGGTAGTAGCCCTCGGAGTTCACCTCGGAAAGCTTGGTGGCATAATACTGACCCTTGTACCACAGGTACACCTGCATATCGTCAGCCGTCTCGTAGCGGGTGCCGTTGCTCATCACCGATGCTGCGCCCACCTTGTCGATCTTCATGGGCATCAGCTGGATCATGGCCTTTACCGTGCCGTTCACGTTCTGCCGCACTGCCAGACCGCCCGCCAGCACCGGATACTTGACGGAGGTGGAAAAGCTGGCCTGACTGCCGTTGACGTAGCAGATATAAGTAGCGCCGCCGCCCACAAAGTTGAGGATGGTGCTCATGGGCTGACCAGTGATATCGGCCAGCTGCTTGAGACCGATGCTCAGCAGCGAACCGGAGCTGCTGGTGATGCGGTTCCAGACCGTGCTCAGCAGCGAGCCGTCAATGACGCCCCACAGGATCTCGCTGGTGGTGGGCACCAGTACATCGCGCAGATCATCCGTCACCGTCGTGGTGTTGGTGGTACTGCCCGTGCTGCCGGAGCTGGAAGAGCTGTTCCCGGAGGAACCGCTCCCCGAGCCGGAGGAGCCGCTGCCGGTCAGGGTGCCCAGAATGGAGCTGGCGTTGACGGCCAGATTCTTCACATCGTCCAGCACGCCGTATTTCCACAGGTCGCCGGTGACATCGTTCAGGATCAGGCGGTCGATCTGTCCCTGCTCATTCAGCGTATAGTAGCGCACGGTCAGGGCATTCAGCTTTGTCCCCGCTATTCGGCTGGGACGAACCGTCCCAGCCAACCCCTCCGATGTCGTATCCAGAATTTGTACGTCATCGGCCAGAGCATAGTCCCCCAGCGCGGTGGCGGTTTCGTTGATGGTACCGCTGACCGATTTGGACTCGATGGCGGTCACCTGCTCTCCCTCGGGGGTCACGCTGATCTCCACCAGCCAGCCGGTGGGATAGTTCAGGCTTTTGTCGATGTTCACGGTGCGGGTGATGCCGTCGGTGCACATCACCGAGATCTTTTGCAGCACATCTGCGCCGTTATCCTCTACAAGACTGCGGTTGGCGGTCTGCACCACGCCGTAGAACACGCTGTCGGCTTCCTCGCCGGTGATCACATCGGCTACCTCGTTGTCCATGCCCAGCAGCAGGGTGACCACTTCGCCCACGCCGCCGCCGTTCAGGGAGGAGATCTTGGACGCCACCGCAGCGCTGCCCAGACTGTAGGTGCTGCCCGCCACAGTCAGTGCTGTGGGTGCGCTGGCGCTGGGCGATACCGCGGTAATGCGGCCTGCGGCGCGGCGGGTGTAGATCCACACCGTCTGCAGGCTTTCGCTGTAATAGTACACATCGTACTTGTTCAGCTCTGCCGAAGCGGAGGTCTTATCGTTGCGGTAAACGCTCACCGGCGTAAAGGGCAGCTGGGTGCCCTCCTCCGCCACAAAGGGACCCTTGCGGCTCTTGAGCAGCACCGAGGAGGTATCCACCTGACCGTTGGACACCGTAAAGCCCAGCGAGCTGCCGTAGGCGCTGCCGCTGGCGGTGTTGGCGCGCAGGGCGTTGTACAGCAGCAGAGTGCACTGCTCGTAGGTCATGGCCTGACCCTGCGTACAGGTCAGCTGATCCCGCAGACCGATCTGCTGCGCCTTGTTCAGCTGTGCCTGCGGGAAGGAGCCGGTCAGGTCGGTGGTCTTATAGCTCAGCAGCTTCAGCACCGCTGCACAGGCTTCCTCCAGCGTGACGGTGTTGTCCGGGCGGAAGGAGCCGTCGGTGTAGCCGTTCATCCAGCCCTGCTGCACCGCAATGCGGATGTAGGGTGCCCACTGGGAGGTGCCGGGCACATCCCGGTACAAGGTGCCCACAGTTCCCTGCGCGTCCACGCTCTCCCGGTAGGTGGAAAAGGACACCAGCATTTTGGCAAAGGCACCGCGGGTAACGTTGGCGCCAAGCTCCTGACCGGTGGGCACAGCGCCCAGAGTGATAGCCGTCTGCAGAGCCGTATTGTTGATGCTGGCCGCCGAGACCGGCAGCACCAGCACCGACACCGCAATGCTGACCGCCAGCAGAAATGCGAGAATCCGTTTTTTCATTGGTCGTACCTCTTGTTCTTTGTTTATCACGCCGCCGCGCTCAATCGTAGCGCAATGCTTCAATGGGGTTCAGCCGGGCTGCGCGCCGTGCCGGCAGATAACCGAACAGCACGCCGATGCCCACCGAGATGCCAAAGGCCACCACAATGGAGTTAAAGGAGGGGCTTACCGTAACGGTGGTATCAGTCATGAACATGGGCAGCACCCTGTTCGCCACCATGGACATTACATAGCCCAGCGCAATGCCTAAAACGCCGCCCAGCGCAGAGGTGGTAGCTGCCTCCACCACGAACTGCGCCAGAATGGTGCGTTCCTTTGCGCCCAGCGCCTTGCGGATGCCGATCTCGCGGGTGCGCTCGGTGACCGACACCAGCATGATGTTCATAATGCCGATGCCGCCCACCAGCAGCGAGATGCTGGCGATGCCGGTAAGTATCACGATGACCATGTTGATCATCTTGTTCATTTCCTCCAGCCACTCGCTGGCGCTGTACACATAGTAGCCGTTTTCACTTTTGAGAAGCGCCTGCAGTTCTTCCTCCATGGTCGCTTTCGTCTCGTTGGCAAGGCTTTCGTCGGCCATCATGGCGGTGTAGCAGTCCACCATGCTCTGGCTGGAAAGCCGCATCACGGTGGTGTAGGGCAGATAAACACAGTCATCGTCGCTGCCCTGCTGCATGGTAGGGTCGCTGACCTTGGCAGACAGCACGCCTACAACGCGGAACTTGTTGGCACCGATCTTGAGGGTCTGTCCCACGCCGTTGCCGCCAAAGGCCACGCGGTTGAGGTAATCGCCGATGACGCAGACCTGCTTATTGTCCTGCATATCCATGTACTGCAGGCCGCGTCCCTGAACGATCTGGTAGTTTTTCATTTCGGTAAAGTTTTCGTCCACACCGCTTATGTTGGACCAGCGGTAGCTGGTGGTGCCGATCTTCAGCGTACCGCTGGCGTTGCCGCCGAAGTTGACCTGCGGCGACACCGCCTTGATCAGATTGGAATGCCGCTGGCAGATATCGTACATCTCCTCCACCGGCACGGTGCGGGAGCCATAGCCCCACACCTGAATGCTGAGGGTGTTGGTGCCCAGTGCGGAAAAGCTGTCCCGCATACTTTTGGTCATACCGTTGCCCAGACCCACGATGACGATGACCGCCATCACGCCGATGATGATGCCCAGCATGGTCAGAAAGGTGCGCAGCTTGTTGCTCCACACATTCTGGATGGCCTGCCGGAAGGTTTCAAAGATCATGCCTGTTCCTCCTTTTCCGGCGTTTCGGGCAGCAGGGTGGGCTGCACCATGGCCTCCGGTGCGTGGGAGTCGCCGTCATACACCACCTGACCGTCCTCCAGCCGGATGATGCGGTCGGCCTGCACGGCAATGGAGTTGTCGTGGGTGATCAGCACCACGGTGTGTCCCTGCTGGTGCAGCTGCTGCAAAAGCCCCAGCACCTCGCGGCCGGTATGGGAGTCCAGCGCGCCGGTGGGCTCGTCTGCCAGAATGACCGGCGGGTTGCGCACCAGTGCCCGCGCAATGGACACACGCTGCTGCTGACCGCCGGAAAGCTGGTTGGGGCGGTTTTTCAGCTTGTCGCCAAGCCCCACCTGCTCCAGCACCTCCCGGGCGCGGACATGGCGGTCGGCGCGGGAGATGCCCGCATACACCAGCGGCACCTCCACGTTTTCCATCAGGTTCAGCTTGGGCAGCAGATTGTACTGCTGGAAGATAAAGCCCAGCATCTCGTTGCGGATAGCGGCCAGCTCGTTGCGGTTCATCTTGCCCACATCCCGGCCGTTGAGCCGGTAGGTGCCATAGGTAGGCACATCCAGACAGCCGATGATGTTCATGCAGGTGGATTTGCCCGAACCGGACTGGCCCACGATGGCCACGAACTCGCCTTTTTCGATTTTCATGGTGATGTGGTCGGCAGCCTTTACCGTGGTATCGCCCATCTGGTAATACTTGCACACCGCATCAAACTCGATCAGAGCGCTCATTCATCCCTCCTGCGTCAATTCACCACAACTGCACCGGTCTCAGCGGGGTCAATGCCTTCTGCCGGCTCTTCAGCGTCCGCTGCGGGTTCTTCGGCGTTTTCCGTCTCCTCCGGCAGCATTTCCTCGCCGCCTTCGGCAGGGTCTGCGGCGTTTTCGGTACCGCCGATCACTTCACCGTCGGAGTAGTCGTAGCCGCCGTCGTCATAGTAGCTGTCGCTGCTCACAGAGCTGGGGTCGTAGGCGATGGTATCACTCTCGGACAGGCCGCTGGTCACCTGCGTATAGTTGTCATCACTGACGCCGGTCTTGACCTTGACGTACACATAACCCTCCGGTGCGCTCATGGAAGCATCAGCGTTCACGGCGCTGGGAGAATCCTGCCGCACCAGCACATAGCTGCCCCGCACAATGGCGGCGTTAGGCACGGTAAGCGCATTTTTGGCCTGTGCCACCACGATCTCGGCGTTGGCGTTCATACCCGGGCGCAGACCGGTGGTCTCGTCAATGCGCACGGTCACCGGGTAGGTGGTGGTACCGCCGCTGGTATCACCCTTCATGGACACACGGGTGACCAGACCCTCGTAGGTCTTATCCTTCACGGCGTCTGCGGTCACCTGTACGGACTGCCCCACCTTCAGGCTGCTGACCTGCAGCTCGTCCACTTTGATAGTCATTTCCAGATAGCTCAGGTCGTAGATGGTGCACAGGTCGCTGCCGGTGCTCAGGGCATCGCCCACCTTGGCATTTTTCTCGATGATGGTGCCGCTGATGGGCGAGGTGATGGTGTAGTTATCCATGGTGTCCTGCATATTCTGCATGGACAGTTCCGCACCGCGCAGGGTCTCGGAGGCAGACTGGATGGACTCGGTCAGTTCCTCACCGCTGAGGGTCAGGATGATGTCGTCCTTGTTCACGTTGCCGCCCTCCCGCACATTGATGGCGGTGACAGTACCGGAAGTCAGCGCAGTCAGGGTGCGCTCGGCCTGATACTGGAAGTTGGCTGCTGCAATGGAACTGACCCCGTTGACAGTAGCCGTAGCAGCCTGTGCCGTGGTCAGACCGCCCGCGTTGGACACCGAGAGGGTCACAGTGCGGGTAAGCAGGTTGCCGGTGCTCAGGGCATCGGTGCCGGTCACGGCGGTAATGGTGCCGGGCAGCACCTCAAAGGTGCCGTCCAGCGTGACCTCGGCGGTCTGCCCTACCGAGAAGTTGGCAGCATCCGCAGCCGGGAACTCCAGCACCAGATTCATCTTGGAGCTGTCCCGCACCACGGCCACCTCCTGACCGCTCTTTACCTCATCGCCCTTGTTCACCTTCAGGCTGCTGACGACGCCCGCCACCTCAGCACGGACATACTGGCGGTCTACGGTCTTATCGTAGCTGCGCTGCGCCTGCTGCAGGGTGATGGCTGCCTGCTCCACCTTGGTGGTGGCGTCGGAGGAATCCACCGTGTACAGCACAGTGCCCTCTTCCACGATATCGCCCTCTTCAAAGCTGCCGGTCAGCACCTTGCCGGACACCAGCGATTTGACACTGTAAGTATTGGCGGGATTCAACGTGCCGGTGACGCTGAGCGTGTTGGAAACATCCCGGGTCTCGGGCATGACTTCCGTATAGGAAGTATCCACATTAGCGGGCTTTGCGCTCTTGGGCTTCAGCAGCCACCAGCCGCCTGCCAGCACCACAATAGCTACCGGCACCAGCCACTTCCAGTTCTTTTTGGCAAAGGCCGCCGCGCCGCCTTTTTTCGGTGCAGCTGCTGTGCCCTGCTGCGGGTCGGCGGGCTGTTTAGACTTGTTCCAGATCATTCTTGCCGTTCCTCCTAGGTTCTTTTATGACAAGATACTTTTTTGTAAAAAGCATCCATCAGAAACTCTTATTTGTAGTGTATCGCATTTTGCCCCGATAAACAAGCGTCCAATTTTCGTTTCACGGCATTTCCACAAAGTTTCAGCTTTTTTTAACAAAAAGGCTGCTGCACAAAATCACTGTGCAGCAGCCTTACGGGTAATTATATTACAGCGGCTCAGACCTCAAAGTTGGGGTCGTCCTTCAGCATATGGATGTTGGACATAAAGGCGCTCTGCTCGGGGTCGGTGAACTCGGCATCCTTCACATACTTGTTCAGCACAGCTGCGGTGCGCACGGGGTCGGCAATAGTGCCGGCACCGCCGATGCAGCCGCCGGGGCAGCCCATGCCCTCCAGCAGATAGCCATTGTACTTGCCGGCCTTGGCCAGCATCAGCAGCTTCTTGCAGTCGGCCAGACCCTGTGCGGAGGCGATCTTCACCTCCATGTCGGGACGCCATTCCTTGATCTTGTCGGCAACAGCCTTGGCAACGCCGCCGGACTGTGCAAAGCCGCGGCCTGCAGCAGAAGCGTAGCACAGATCCATCTCGGCGGGATCCACTTCCAGATTGTCCAGATCCAGATCCTTGGCTTCAATGATACCTGCCAGCTCCTCAAAGGTCAGCACGAAGTCCACATCGGAGCGGACGGTACGGCGGGAAGCTTCCAGCTTCTTGGCGGCGCAGGGTCCGA
>OKXG01000614.1_pt1 | contig 7719 bp, 5 predicted proteins | sample 1607631 | NCBI WGS metagenome assembly OKXG01 (sample SAMN02674607, study PRJEB24791) | human gut metagenome, SKBSTL069 | isolation source: stool | host: Homo sapiens | place: USA | reverse complement strand
TATAACTTTCTTGAAAGAATATTTTCACCAGAGACACAATACGACAATCTCCCGCCCGAATATGTACCCGAAAACACATTTCCAGACAGGAGATCCACCATTATAGACAACAAAGTCCCTCTCTAAAGTTTCTTGATGGAGAAATCGGCAAAACGGATTTCTTCATCGCGCAACTGGTCTTGCCAGCTACGGTTCTCGCCCAGATAGCGGTAGATACCCCATTTGGGGCGAAGTCCCGTACAATCGGTGCGCCACATATCCATCTTTTGGGGATCGAGTTTCAAGAGAACTTTCCCGTCTTTCACGCGCATGATAGTTACTTCATAAGAACCATCCTCACCGAAACGTGCTTTCTCTTCCACCTCTACCCAGTTACCGAGGAAGTCGGCCAAATCCGCGCTGGCAATAGTCGTAGTACTCTCGCCACGCTTATCATAGCGCACACGTAACTGTTGTCCGCTCTTACTATTCGAATAGGCAGTCAGAGTGATGAGCGGAGAACTGACATCTGCCGTACCGGATGCGTTGTCGATACCTTTCAACTGGTGAAGATGGGAGAATTTGGTAGTTGTGCGAAATCCTGCCGGCAAACAGAATTTCCAACGGAACACCATTGTCTCTCCTTGCTGGCCAACAAGGCTTTGCGGAGATTTATTATCCGTTTTTATTTCATTCCGCTGACGGTCTGTGATATTCGGCAGACCACGGTCGTCGTCTATCGCAGCATGAATAAAAAATGCGAATACATATTTGTTCAACTGATTGTCATGTACCTGCTGAATATGCTGGAAATGCTCCGTTTTATGTTCGCGCGAAGAATCGGGAGCCTCGTGGTCGTAGCCCGAGCGCTTTATCAAGTCGTACGTTTTCGCGCTGTTGCCATCGGCTATTAATGAACCGTCCACTTGCTGTCCCAGTTGTCCGGGCTTCGGCTGTTCCTTGTCGTCTATCACTTCGGATGAACTATTGGAGCAGGCAATAAAAGCAAAGAAGGTTAAGAATAAGATTCCTGTTTTCATACGGTTTATTTCATATAGGTAGTCAGGAAATCGACAGACTTGAAGAAAATCTCTTCCATCTTATCAGAAGTCTTTGAACTTACGTTGTGGTCATAATACTTATATGTCAGCAGGTCGCAGACGCCTCCTTTTTTCTTTAGTGCCGATGCAAACATTTCACTTTGCTCACACTCTACCGTCACATCACACGTGCCACACACCAGCATGGAAGCAGGAACATTCTTCTTTGGAATGAGATTGATAGGAGATGCTTCACGCAGGACTTTCGGATCCCGGTCACAGAAATAAGCGATGCGTTGAGCATCTTTTGTCTTCATGGTGATGGCAGCCTTTTCCAGGTCATAGATACCGGAATAGCCAACAAGTGCTTTCGTTCCGGGAACAGTCATGGCAGCAACTGCCGCCAAGTGTGCACCTGCAGAAGTACCCAGAAAGCCGACACAGGCAGGATTTACATTCAATTCGGCAGCATGCTCCTGCACGTATTTCACAGCATCCAGAATATCCTGAATGGAGACTTTCACGGTTGCGTCGGATTGCGGTGCCAGTGTATAAGAGACACGTACACCTGTAATACCCTTTTGCTTTGCCAGGTATTGAGACAGAGATCTGGACGAACCATTATCTCCACGTGCCCATCCACCTCCGTGGATGTAGACCACGAACGGAGCGGGTTTGTCAGTCTCTGCAAAGTCTACTGTGAGTATCAGTTCATAGTCCTTATGTTTCTTATACACGATGTCTTTGGTAGCCACTCCCTTATAGTCCTTGCTTTTCAGGCGGTCCGGCTGATAGGTATAAGGCACCATCACATCGGGAATGGTATTCACATCGATAAACTTCGCATATTTCTTTGCATACAGCAACGCATAGGAGCCGTCCTCATTCTGCGTCATCTTCATGCCATAGCGATTGGAAAATTGCTGCGGTTGCGCTTCCTGGGCAAGGCAAAAAAGCGGCAGCATACACAAACAAAAAATCAGTTTCAGTTTCATGTTATCACTTTATATTAGGTACAGATAATCTTATTTCTTCTTCAAATTTTATTTCTTCTTTAAAACCAGATAAGGTATTGTTTCCACATCGGACGTACTGTATTTCAAACCGATGCGCTTTGCCGTATCGACATACTTCTGATTACCCAATGCCGTTCCCGCTTCATAAAGAAGAATGGCGGCACGCGACTGGTCGAATGGTTTAATCTGCTTGAACTTCCAACTTTCGGGGTTCAGATAATAAGGATATAGATAGTCTACTGCCTGCGAAGCCACTTTGCCGTTGGCGGCCGGAGTATTCCACAAGTTGAGACCTATCTGGCTGGTGATCTGATTGGCTTCCATCAGAGCTTCGAGAGCAAAAGTTGAATAATGCAGGGAGAGCGTCCGTTCCAGTTCTTGGGGTAGTGAGCCGTCGTCGGCAATCTGTGCACCCATTTTGGGGAGGATACTTTGCTCGGCTACTTCACGGATGCGGTCGGTGCGGTCCAGATAGGCGAGTACCATCAGGTGAATGGCTTCGTACCACAGGCCATGATTGTTGGCAGCATGAGATTCTCTTTGTCCCTGTGTGCTGTTCTCCATCCAATAACAGAAAGCGGTAGCCCAGTCATCGAGCTTTTTCTTGTCCGAGGCAGTCCAGCTTTTCGAGCTTTCTATCAATTTGGCAACTCCCAGTGCACGACTGAAACGACGGGAGTCAATGAAGCCCGAACCACGCATATTTTTCATTCCCGGAACGGATTGTGCATAAGTCATGTTGGGGTTCATACCCAATTTCGGGTCGATAAACCATGTTCGTAAATGATCGGCACAGGCTTTGGCGTAGACTTCTTTTCCGGTGATGTAATAGAGTACGCCCAAACAGTAGGCAGCGTCGCCAAAACGGTTGGCATTCTCACGTTCAGGGTATTCATAAACTTCCGGGTTGCGTTCGCCATCCTTACGGATATAGGGAAGCCCATCTGTCTTCGTGGAGTCCGGCCACCAGTATGGGGATAGAGTCATATAATCCCGGGGGTCCTTGCTGGGAGGTAATTTCTTTTTAGCTGTTACCGACAGAGGAGACATCTTTATATATTTCTCTGCCGCCTTTTCCTGTAATTCGATGTACTGGATCACCTCTTTATCGCCTTTCTGATAATCGGTCTTCAGCTTCTCGAGCAATGTTGCATTAAACGGTCCCAACGGTGCCGCATTCAGTACTCCCCAACAAAGGCATAGAGCCCATATAGCAAAGATTCGTCTCATAAATGTATTCTTTTAGAGTAGTGGAGATGAGTGGTTAAGATAAGATGTGTAATGGTAAGATTAATAGTGAAGCAAGTAAGAGGTAAGTTAGCAAAAGCAGGTAATCAGGGAATAAGCAACCAAACAGTAAGTAGTTGATTATAAAATATTTGCTACTTAACTACTCACTACTTGATTGCTAAATCTTTACTACTTATACTAGCTCCAGATTCGGTGATTCTTCTTTAAGAGAAGAAACAACCACCGTTAATATCAATATTCGTACCTGTCAGGTAAGAAGATTCGGAGCAAGCCAGGAAGCAAACCAGTTCGGCAACTTCATCAGCAGTTCCCTCACGACGCAATGCGTAAGAGCCTTTCATACGTTCACGATTCTCCGGTGTATTGAAGCGGTCATGGAACGAAGTAGCAATCGTACCCGGACAGATAGCGTTGCAGCGGATTCCTTGAGGACCGAGTTCTTTGGCCATAGAGCGGGTGAATGTCATTACAGCACCTTTGGCAGTTGCATACATGGAAGCTCCGTTGCCACCACCGTCGCGGGCAGCCAATGAAGAGAAGTTTACGATAGAACCACCCTCCGGCATCATCGGAACTACCTCACGGGTACAAAGGAATACGGAACGCATATTGACATCCATCAGGAAATCATACCAGTCTTCATCCTGTTCGGTGATTTTCTTACGGCCTACGATTCCGCCTACTACATTTACCAATACATCTACCTTGTCACCAAAAGCTTTGTTGCACTCTGCAAAAAGATTCTTCACCGCAGCAGCTTTCGTCATATCACCCTGAACAGCGATTGCTTCACCACCCACGTTTTTAATCAATGCCAGTGTTTCCTGTGCATCGGCTTCATTATCAAAATAGTTCAAACAAACTTTAGCGCCTTCTGCGGCTAATTTTACAGATATTGCGCGACCCAGGTCACGTGCACCACCAGTTACAATAGCAACTTTTCCTTCTAATTTCATAATTGTCTTTTTTTAAATACGTTTATTTATTGATTTGTTTAATCTCTCCTACTGTCAGGAAGATGGAGCACAACGATAGTGGTACCAAAGCTCCCAACAGACTGAATAATAAAATCCAGTTTGTAATATAGCTGGCAAAAAGAATAGCCAGAATTGTACCCAACACAGCCGAAGCACCTCCCAGACCTGCCAAAGAACCTACCGACTTGCCGCTATGCAAATCGCTCGGAATGGTCTGCAAGTTCGTCATGAAGAACTGGAAGCCTCCCAATACCAGTGCCATAAAGAGAATGGCAACCGGAGCCGTGGTAGACATGATAGCTGCCAGAATGGACGGAATAATTATAAATCCACCAATCAGCATGGCTGCTTTGCGGGCATAGTTCACAGTCTTTCCACGGTTTATCAGCCAACCGGAATACCAGCCCCCGGCAACACTTCCCAAAGCCGCGCCCACATAAGGTACCCAGGCAGAGAACGCCACCTCTTTTATATTCAGATGGAATACGTCGGCAAGGTAAAGCGGCAGGAAAGTTACAAACATCCACCAGATAGGGTCGAGGAAGAATCGGCCGAGAATGACAGACCAGTTCTTTTTCACACGCAGCAGTTCGCCCCAGCTCTTTCCTTTATCTTCTGTCTTTATCTCCTTTTCGGGCTGACCGCTTAGAATATAAGTACGCTCTTCTTCCGTAATCCAGGGATGCTCTTTCGGAGTTGCCTTATTGATTATCAACCAGGGAATCAGCCAGATCAATCCCAATCCACCAACTACAATGAAAGTCAGTTTCCAGCCAAAAGCGATGAACAGCATCAGAATGATAATCGGAGCAAGAATGGAGCCGATGGAAGCTGCCGCTCCAAACAATCCCTGTGCAAAAGCACGTTCTTTTTGCGGGAACCATTCGGCATTACTTTTCGTAGTGCCCGGCCATGGGCCGGCTTCACCCAAGCCCAGCATCATCCGGAAAAAGGTCAGTGAGAAGATTCCTCTGGAAAGAGAGGCCAGCGCATCCGCCGCTCCCCATACCAGTACACTCCAGAAGAAACCTTTCCGACATCCGATTTTATCGTACAACTTGCCGGAGACAAGCTGGCTGATGCCGTATGCAATCATAAAGAAAATCGTAATCAGGCCGAGAATGTCTTTCGCTTTCTGCGACGCATCGGGATCGTTACGGTCTATCAGACCGAGGTCGATGGCGATACCCTCGCGATTGGTGACAAAGGTGACTCCGTTCTTCTCTTTCATCTGCACATTGGCTACGCTGACCGAATCGCGGTTTCCGTTGGCGGCTGTCAGGATATACTGGTCGCCCACCAATGCGGCGTGGTTACCTTTATCGCTCAACGCCTCCGCCTCGGGCAGAAGACGATAGTCGATATTAGCCACCCACATATAGTTGAGCGTGCCTCTATCCAGATAATTGATGATGGTTATCAACATGATTAACCCGATAACCACCCATCTAAGTCCTTTTACTTTCATGCGCCTAGAGGTTTAAGAAGTCTGCACGCACGGGACTAAAAGTATCAATCAGAATACCAGCTTCCAGGCAAACGCATCCGTGCCATTCATCCGGTGCTACATAATAACCATCTCCGGCAGAAAGAATCTCTTTCTTATCGCCGATGGTGAGTTCGAATTTACCGCTCACCACGTAAGTGGCCTGGCTGTGATAATGCTCGTGCATGGTTCCTACCGCACCTTTATCAAATTTCACTTTGACCATCATCAACTGTCCGTCATACGCCATAATCTGACGATTGACACCCGGAGCGGGATTTTCCCACTTCAAATCTTTCTCAAACTGAAAAGTTTCACTACATGTTTTCATACTTTCTATCTATTAATGGTTTGTTCTCATTTGGCAAAAACTCCGCAACGACCGTTCCAGTCGTAATTCTTTCCTCCAACGGACAAGTGATGTTTATTCTTTTTGCTGTCTTCTGCGTTGGCCAGACAGAGTGTTACAGAATGTCCACCTTTATATATAGCTTTGATAACGGTGTATTCGGCCGTATCCATCACCACTTTCACTTCCTCGCAGGAGGATGTCAGATTGTTGGAAGTCTCCATCACTACGTCATAATCTCCATGCGTTTCGATGGAAGTGGCGAATGTATGGTTCTTCCGTGCTTTTTCCCTTATCAGGAAAGCGGTTTCGTTTCTCAAGTTGAAATCAGGGTCATTGGCACCCAGACGAAGCATCTTCATCTCTGTTTGCGCAGTAGTAGCTATACTAATAGTATAGAAACGATCCTTATTAACAAAGGTGAAGCTTGATGTATTTCGGCTCTTGTTCTGTCCCCAGGCTTCCAGCCACAGATGCTGGTAACCGTTTTTTGTTCCGAGGGTTTGCAATCCGTTGCTTGCTTTGGTATATGGGAAATTCAGAGAAACGAAGTGCCCGTTATACCATAGCGGATAGTCGTATTGGTGTTCCTTGTCGGAGTTGGCCTGCAACACGTCCAGTATCAGCGGGAATTGCAGGAAAGGAGTAGTCACATACACCAATGTACGTTTCATTTCCACTCCGGAATATGCATTGGTTTCTTTGGCTACCATCACTTGGAAATGATCTCCGTTGAAATCACTGTAAATGATGTCCGAATGATAACGGGAAGACACTTTTATATCGCCGCCGAAATTGGACGTTTCATCAACCACCAGTGTGTTGTGTGCAATGGTCTGTTTGGCAAACGATTCGTTCTCACGTGTGTAATGTCCCTTATTCTTGGCTTCGATATTGAGAAAACGGGAAGCTCCGTAATCTGTCAGAATCTCGTTTCCATTATCATAATAGGCCATTGTGAGTTTATCGTAATGTCCGTGGCTAAGACCATGAGAAGTGGCTTTCAGGGTCAGGGCACTATTCAGTTTCGGGTCTGTCGAGCGAATCACGGCAATGCCTCCCTCGTCTCCTTTGCGTCCGTCGCGGAACACGCTGCTGCGATATACAATTGGAGCAGCTTCGCCACGGGCAATATCACGGGCTACCCGGAAACCACCGATTGTAGGCAGATAAGTATGCTGGTATTCGTTCGCTACGGAGAGCAATGATTTATCCGACGGATGGACATTGTATAGAATATCTGCAGCGTAAACCAGTTCCTGTGCGGAAAGTCCTTTCAGCAGGGCATCGTTAATATGGAAGAATTCTCCCTCATAAGATAGCTGTATCAACGTGGAAAGTGCTTTTGAGAGTATACTGTCGCGATAGCTGAAGATTTCCAGCTCCGGCAGTTTGTTTTCAATGCATTGGGCGAAGATGACGAAAGGCCAGATGGCATAACGTTGATAGTAGGCCCCCTCTGTGAAATAGCCATCGGGAGAGAATAGATAATCCATTTGACGGATGAATCCTCCGCGTTTGCCTGTTTCGTCGGAGCCATAAAGAGCTTTGTTCACGTAATCTTCACGATTCATGGCGAAACCAATCATACCTCCGGCAGCCGTAGCCCAAGTGGCATGAT
>OKXG01000583.1_pt1 | contig 8004 bp, 8 predicted proteins | sample 1607631 | NCBI WGS metagenome assembly OKXG01 (sample SAMN02674607, study PRJEB24791) | human gut metagenome, SKBSTL069 | isolation source: stool | host: Homo sapiens | place: USA | reverse complement strand
ATACGAAGGGCGATGTCACCCGCCCGTGTGCCACCCTCGAATCTCCCTCAACGGGTATTGTGCTTGATGTCTATACCAACGAACCGGGCATTCAGATTTATGCCGGTAACTTCCTGGATGGCACACTGACCGGAAAGAAAGGTATCGTGTACGGTCATCGTGCGTCCGTCTGTTTGGAGACGCAGAAATATCCCGATACGCCCAACAAGCCGGAATGGCCTTCGGCGTTGCTGAAGCCGGGAGAAAAGTATGACAGTCATTGCATCTATCGCTTTTCGGTGAAGAAATAAATATAGGGGATGTGTCATCTGTGTGCTATCAACCGTTTTGATACCCTCTTATTGTATGGCCTTTTTTGTGAATCTAAAACATAATATACAATGAAACACTTTAGTGTTTTTTTATTGGCTGCTTTATTCCCTTTGATTTTCATGGGTTGCAAAAGTGAGGAAGACTCTTATCCTCCTATTCATTATGGATACAATTTAGCATTTGTCGATGAAAATGGTAATGATTTGATTGAGGGAATGCAAACCGGTCTTGGAAGAAATGGTAAGCCTGCTTTGAGAGAGAAAGATTACTCCTATAAATTGGTAGAACCCGATTCTAAAGATGACTTTACCGGACCGGACTGTATCTATGTGGAAAGCAGGGACGGACTTTTTACTTTGGCAATCTTTGATGCACTATGGGATGGATATAAATATGACAAGAAGCCTGAAGTATTGAGGCGTACGTTTGTTTGTCCCTATATCTTTGGTGACGGAGAGGAACATTCCATTATTTCCCATTGGAAGTACAATGATGGTTATGGCAGTGTTGAACTTATTAGAGTAACTATAGATGGTGTGGATGCCCGCATCGAATCAGGAGCAGACAAATATCACCCGTTAGTTGTCGTTGTGTTGACAAAGTAACTTGTTTTTCTTAAATACTCTGTCTTGGTAAAATCAGCACTTTATCAAGACAGAGTTTTTATTCTTTGGAATTACCGCATCGCCAGCGCCTTATTCTCCGCCTCCTCCATAATCTCCCGTTCTCCCGGCCCTTTGTCATTGATGCCGCAAAGGTGGAGGATGCCGTGGATGATGACCCGGTACAGTTCACGTTCGTAGTTGTTATCGGCGAACTGTTCCGCATTGGTGCGTACGGTATCGAGGCTGATGAAGAGGTCACCGCTAAGGCGGTTGCCTTCACAGTAGTCGAAAGTGATGATATCTGTGTAATAATCGTGTTGCAGATATTGGCGGTTCACTTCGAGTATCTTCTCGTCCGAGCAGAAGATGTAGGCTATTTCACCGACTCTTTTTCCGTAAGTGGCGGCTACGGATTTTATCCATTCCGTGGTTTCACGCTTCTTGATGGATGGCATTTCCACGCCGTCTGTCTGATAACTAATCATTTTATTTACGATTTAATGATTTACGATGTACGATTGGGATTACGTTCTTGCGATTAAGGCGGTTCTTTTAAAAGAAGAACAGGTAACTGATGATGATGGCGGCGATGATGCCGGAGAAATCGGCAATCAGTCCGCACGTCACGGCATTCCTTGTTTTGGTGATGCCTACGCTGCCGAAATATACCGCAAGGATATAGAACGTAGTGTCCGAAGCGCCACGTGCCACGCAACTCATGCGTCCTACAAATGAATCGGCGCCATACTGTTTCATGGTGTCAATCATCAGTCCGTTGGCACCGCTGCCGCTCAGTGACTTCATCAGGGCAGTGGGTAGGGCACCTACAAAGCTGGTATCTACACCGAATAGTCCTACTACATAACCGATACCGTTCACCAGTATATCCATGGCGCCGGAAGTGCGGAAAACGGCGATTCCAACGAGAAAAGCAACCAGATAAGGGATAATGCGTATGGCAGTGGTAAAGCCTTCTTTGGCTCCTTCTATAAAGGCATCGTATACATTGATTTTCTTCCATAGCCCCCAGAGGATGAACAGCAGGATGATGGAGAACAGCAGTATGTTGGCAATTAAAGTGGAATATACACCCATTTCATCACGGCTAATCTGTGTGAACAGATAAATGAGTGCGGCAAAGAAAAGACTGATGCAGCCAATCAGGATAAGTATGGGCTTGTTCAGCAGGTTGATGCGTTGTGCAATGCTGACGGCAATGACACCGACAATGGTCGGAGATGGCAGTCGTTATTAGTGTGGGGATAAAGATGTCCGTGGGTTGGGCGGCACCCATCTGCGAGCGATACATCATGATGCTGACGGGGATAAGTATCAGTCCCGAGGTGTTGAGGACAAGGAACATTACCATCGGATTGGTGGCAGTATCCTTTTTCGGGTTTAGTTCCTGAAGTTCCTTCATGGCTTTCAGCCCCATTGGGGTAGCGGCATTGTCCAGCCCCAGCATGTTGGCAGAGAGATTCATGAATATGGAACCCATGGCAGGATGTCCTTTCGGTATTTCGGGAAAGAGACGGCAGAATACCGGACTCAGCCAACGGGAGAGGGCATTGATCATGCCGCTGTTTTCGCCTATTTTCATCACGCCGAGCCAGAGGGCGAGTATTCCTGTCAGTCCCAGGGATATTTCAAAAGCTGTTTTGGAAGAGGAGAAGGTGGAGTTGACGAGTTCTGTGAATATCTCCACATCACTCATAAAGATGAGTTTGCAGAGGGCTACGATGAATGCGATGACGAAGAAAGCTACCCAGATGTAATTTAAAACCATGTATCGTTACTTTGTTTCTAGTGGATTAATATTTGTTTTCGTTGGCAAGATTCCAGGCGTTGAGGAAAGCTGCTTTGGTTATTTCTATCATTTTTTCCCAGTTCAGCCGGTCGGTGTGGTCCGAAGGCTGGTGGTAATCGGGATGTCCGTCTGTGTGGTACCAGATGATGGGGATGTTGCACAGGGCAAAAGAAGCATTGTCACTTCCTCCCGTGGGGCGGTCCCAGGCGCGGTAGTCCGGTTGCAGGCGCAAGCTGTAGCGTGCAATGTCCTGCTTCAGCCAGTCGCCGAATACGGGGTGGGCGGCGGTGTAGAAGTAGACAACGTGTTGAGGCTGCTCGGGCTTATTGTTACGGCCTATCATGTCGAAATTGAGATAACCTTTCACCTGGCTGATGAAAGGACAGCTTTGTACAAAGTATTTTGAGCCGAGCAATCCCTTTTCTTCCCCATCCCAAAAGGCAAAGATGACCGTGCGCAGAGGCTTCTGTCCGGTGGCAAGAAATGCACGGGCTATCTGCAGGACGGCAGAGACACCGGAGGCATTGTCGTCCGCACCGTTGTATATCCGGTCGTTTGCCAGCGTCTCGTCCACACCCAGATGGTCGAAGTGGGCACCTACGATGACATATTCATCCGGTCGTTCTCCCGGGATGGTTCCCAATACATTACTCATCTGCAGGATGCGGTGGACGCCTTGTTTAAGGATGGCGATGGAGTCGGGATGCACTTGCCACCGTCCCCGTTGTTGGCGTTCCTTGTTGTAAGCCTCGAAGGGCTGGTAATAATTGTCCTTTTCCAGCGGGGCAATGCCGGCTTCTTTCAGGCAGGATGCCAGATAGCGGGCAGCCAGTCGTGAACCGTGCATGCCTGCTTCGCGTCCTTGCAGCTCATCATCGGCCAGAAAGCCGACAATAGCCTTGGCCGAAGTGCGGCTGATGCTTTGCAACCCCTTTTCTTGTGGAGATTGTGCATGTAAGGATAGTGCGAAAGAAAGGCAGCAGATTGCTCCCAAAACAGCTTTATACATGTCGTACGGTTTTAAGGATTGGACATACCGGTTGCAAAATTAAAGATAACTTTCCATAGTTTCTATATAAATGTTGTATTTTTGTCCATTGGCGGATGAATTCAAATCCGTGTAAATCAAATGAGAGAAGGATGAAAAAGAAGAATGAAGCAGTGGAAACCGTCTTGTGCGAACGTGTGCTTTCGGCAGAAGAAGTGGCGTGCATCTCGGTACAGATTCAGCAGGAATTGGAGGCGTATATCGACCCGGTGAAAAGGGAGTATCTTCCCCGTTTCTTCAAGACCGGAAAGGGGCAGTATGGCGAGGGGGATAAGTTTCTGGGAGTGGTGGTACCCAACACCCGGCAGGTGGCAAAGCAGTACAAGCACGAACCTTTTGGGGTAATGGCAACCTTGCTTCAGAGTGAATGGCACGAGTGTCGCCTTTGTGCCTTGCTGATGTTGGTGGAGCGATTCAAAAAGAGCGATGAAAAGGGGAAAAAGGAGATTTATGACTTTTACCTTTCGCAAACGGGCCGTATCAATAATTGGGATTTGGTCGATTTGTCTGCCCCCGGCATTGTGGGCGAATATCTGAAAGACAAACCTCGCAAGGACCTCTACCGGCTGGCGGATAGTCCGCTGCTTTGGGACCAGCGCATTGCTGTGGTATCTACCTATACACTTATCAAAAATGGTGATTTCATCGATATATTAGCCCTTTCGGAACGGCTGCTCCATCATAAGCATGACTTGATGCAAAAGGCGGTAGGATGGATGCTCCGGGAGATGGGTAAGCGGGACAAGGACTTGCTGGTGCAATTCTTGGAGAAGCATTGCAGGACGATGCCGCGAACGATGTTGCGTTATGCGATAGAGAAGTTCCCGGAGGAGGAACGCAAGGAGTTTATGAAGCGCTGATGGGGAATGAAAATCGTGAAACTGTATTTTTATGGGTTTGCATTTTTATGTAAAGGTAGGCTTGCTTTGGGGGAACAGTAAATACTTTTCCATTTCTATACTTTTTAGGAAATAAATTAGTTCTTTTGCAGCAAGAACTATAAAACTGCTATGAAACGGGTCGATTCAGTCATATCACTGATATATTCTATGTCCAAAGCGGAAAAGAAAGCTTTCTCCGTCCAAATGTTGAAGGATAAGGAGGAAAAAGACTATTTGGTGATATATGATATCATTACCAAAAGTAAGCAACTGGATAGTAAAAATGTAAAGGGGGAATTTCATAAGCGCAGGCCTGGTGGTTCGTTTGAAGTCTCTATTCAATATTTGTATGAAAGACTGACGGATAGTTTGCTCACTTTGCGAAAGAAGAAAGATATCTATTATGACCTACTGAACAATTTGTGTAAAGCCCGTATGCTTTACGAACGTTCTTTATTTGAAGAATGTTTTGAGATACTTTCAGACACGATAGAACAAGCAACATATTATGAAAACAATGAAGTGCTGACCATTGCCTTAAAGCTGGAGTTGGAATATTTGCTGAGACTTAATTTCCCGAATTTGGCTGAATCTGAACTCTATCATAAACACTTTATGCAAAATGAAGCTTTAAAGAAAACCCGCAAAATTGTAGAACAGTCTTCTTTGCATAACTTGTTGAAGTACCGCCTTAGCCATATCGGTTCTATCCGAACTTCAAAACAGAAGCAAGATATGAATGACCTTATGGTTAATGAACTTTCCATAGCTGCTTCTTCCGGAATAGAAGGAAATTTTGAGTTAATGCGGAATCACAGACTTTTTCAAGCCAACTATTTGATGGGAGCTGGAGAATATAAAGCTGCCTTGAATTCTTATAAAGAGCTTAGCCGGCTGTTCGAGCAGAACCGGCAGTTCTGGTCGAATCCTCCTATCTACTATTTATCAGTACTTGAGGGGGTACTTGGCAGTTTGAGGGTCTGTGGACAATATGACGAAATACCTTACTTCCTGGACAAGTTGAAAAAGCTTATCTCGGATGCTTCTTCATTTGAATTTCAGGTGAACGCCATTTGCCTTCTCTTTCAGTATGAACTGTTTCCTTATTTAGATAATGGAGATTTTCTGGATTGTACAAAACTGATGGCATATTATCAGAAGTCACTTTATGATAAGGAAGCGTGGTTGAGCCCGGTGCGTAAAAGTGAATTGCTACTCTATACTGCACTTGTACATATAGGTAATCAGAATTACAAAGCAGCAAAGAAATACATAAGCAATGCCATTATTGATCATAATATAAAGTATCAACCTCTGATGAGGACTATCCGGCTAGTGCGCCTTATAGTTTATTATGAAATGCATGAATATGAGTTTGTATATCATGAATCACGTTCTATCAATCGTAGCCTTTCTTCTCCCAAAGAGCATACTTTCAAAACGGAGCATATCATTCTGTGGTTTCTGAACCAGCAGCATCTTCCAGTTTTGAGAAAAGATCGCGAAGCTTTTTGGGAGAAACTTCTTCCTGAAGTGCAGGCTTTGTATGATGATAAATATGAGAATCAGTTATTGCATCTTTGTGACCTTACTGCGTGGATAGAAGCCAAGATATTGAAGGAAAACTTGTCTGATGTACTGAAACGGCATATGCATATGAAAGAACTGCTTCAAAAATAGAATAAGTGGCAGAGTGCTGCCATAAAATACCTTCACTTATAGTTCTCTTTTTCTCTCTTGTAATTATATAAATATGGGATAAGAATACCCATAAAATCTGTTTTATATCTATTTATAGAAAGATATATATAGTTTGTAATTATATAAATGAATTAATAGTGTAAAGTTTTCCCTCTTATTATTTATTTCATTTGCATAATCTTAATTTTTAATATTATGGAGAGAGAATCTTTTATTTATAAACCAAAGATTGTAGTCATCGGAAGTTGTAATACGGATATGGTGGTAAAGGCTGGACGTTTACCAGTTCCAGGAGAGACTGTATTGGGAGGAACCTTTTATATGAATCCTGGTGGAAAAGGAGCCAATCAAGCCATTGCAGCCGCCCGATTAGGTGCTGAGGTTACATTAATTTCAAAGATTGGCTATGATTTGTTCGGGTTGCAAGCTTTGGAGATATACCGTTCTGAAAAAATAAATACAGAGTTCATCTTTACGGACCAAAAGAGTCCTTCGGGAGTTGCTCTAATTTCTGTAGATTCTTACGGAGAAAATAGCATCATTGTTGCACCAGGAGCGAGTCGTTCCTTATCGACCGAAGATATAGATAAAGCAAAAAGTAAATTGGAGGAGGCTGATATTATACTGATGCAATTGGAAGTACCCATTGAAACTGTAGAATATGCTGCTACTATTGCCAAAAGTTATGGAAAGAAGGTGATTTTGAATCCTGCCCCGGCTTCTGTTCTGAGTAATTCATTTTTGAGTTGTGTGCATACCATACTTCCAAATCGGATTGAGGCTGAAATGCTGTCGGGCATCAAGGTGATAGATGAGGAAAGTGCTTGGCGTGCAGCGAAAGCTATAGGTGAGAAAGGAATAGAGAATGTCGTCATTACATTAGGAAAAGATGGCGCTTATGTAAAGGAAAAGGAAGAATATACTATGATTCCTGCAAAGGAAGTAGAAACAATTGATACTACTGGTGCTGGAGATGTGTTTTGCGGAGCGTTTAGTGTCTATTTGTCCGAGAACCATACGCTGACAGAATCGGTGGAATTTGCCAATGCTGCGGCAGCTCTTGCAGTGACACGTATGGGTGCACAGAGTGCCATTCCTTATAAACGGGAGATAGCTTTATGAGATAAACCAACCTGAGTTATATTTATAAATCTGATAAAAATGAAAATTGTAGTTATTGGAAGTTCAAACATAGATATGGTTGCACAAGTCAGCCATCTTCCTGCACCGGGCGAAACAGTCGGAGACGCTTGTTTCATGCAGTTACTGGGAGGAAAGGGGGCAAATCAAGCTGTTGCGGCAGCACGGCTCGGAGCTTCTGTCACGTTTATCACTTCTTTGGGAAATGATATGTATGCGGATATTCTGAAAAAACAGTTCGAGAAAGAAGGTATCATTACGGATTACATCGTGGATGATGAATGCCATCCTACGGGTACTGCCCTCATCTTTGTGGCTGATAGTGGCGAAAATTGTATTGCAGTAGCTCCTGGAGCTAATTATTCTTTACTGCCAGATGCGGTGATACGTTTCGAAAAAGTCATTGATGAGGCGGATATGATTGTGATGCAGGCTGAGATTCCTTATGAAACGGTGAAGAAAGTGGCTTTATTGGCTAATGAGAGAGGGAAGAAAGTTTTACTTAATCCT
>OKXG01000569.1_pt1 | contig 8174 bp, 5 predicted proteins | sample 1607631 | NCBI WGS metagenome assembly OKXG01 (sample SAMN02674607, study PRJEB24791) | human gut metagenome, SKBSTL069 | isolation source: stool | host: Homo sapiens | place: USA | reverse complement strand
ACGGTTTATGATTACAATGGAAAATGGGTGGTTTGTAAATTTCGTCCGATTTCCAGTCCTTTGCGTGCTGCTTATCGTGATGACGTATTTGTGTATACTTATCGAGGGGCAGACCTCTATTTCATGTTGGCGGAAGCTTTCAATCAGTTGGGTAGAAGAGCGGTAATAGACGCTTTAATTAATGTTGGTGTTAGTGGGTATATTAGTGAATTCGACGTTAATGAAGAAGGAACTTATTCTGGTAACTGGTATGGGTTTACCCCTCATTGGACAAATGCTAGTACCGTATACAATTATTCAAATGGAACTTCAGGAATCGCTAGCCGTAAATATGGTGACAAGGGGATTCGTGGAACGGAAGTAAGTTATAGTGGTTTAGGATCACGTACCTTTACCTCCGATAAGCAAAACAATGATGAAGAAATATTGAAAGAAATGATGCTGGAAATGGCATGCGAAGGAAAAGTTTATCCGGCTATGATTCGTATGGCAAAACGTTATAATGATAATAGTTTCATGGCGAAGTATATTTCGGAAAAGTACGAAACTACTGGCAATGCTGAAGACATTCGTTCCAAAATAATGAATGGAGACTATTTTATCAAATGGAATTTAAAATAAAGATCCTCAAATCATCCTTTGGATTGGATTATTAGGGTGGAGTGACGCGGGTTTTTGAATGAGAATCCGCGTCATTTGTTTCAAAAATAAATACTTTTGTAAATAACAATAATAAAGAATCATGAAAACATTCGCAGTATCTATTGCAGCACTTTTTATTTGGACAGCTTGCGGAGATGGAAATCAGCCGATAATTGACCGTGAGGCATTAGTAGAAAGGAATAGTCCTGTTGTGACGGCATTCGATTCATTGGCTTCACTTTCTGTAGGAAATGGAGAGTTTGCTTATACGGTAGACATAACCGGATTACAGACGTTTCCGGACAATTATAAAAAAGGAGTTCCATTGGGAACGCAGAGCCAGTGGGGCTGGCATAGCTTCGCCAATCCGGACCGGCTTACTTCGGAAGAAACCCTGAAAGAATACGATTTTGGCAGGGGAAAGAAAGAACTTTACGCTACTCAATTCAAAGAAGAAGGCAGACAACAGGATGCCGCTAATTGGTTTCGTGTCAATCCGCATCGTCTTCATTTAGGAATTGTCGGTTTTGACGTGGAAGAAGGTACGGATATTGAACAGGTAACTGACGTTCATCAGAAACTTTGCTTGTGGGATGGAAAAATCGAAAGTCGGTTTAAATTAAACGGTGAAGATTATCAAGTGGAGACAGTCTGCCATCCTTCTAATGATATGATTGCTGCAAATATTACTTCTAAGGCGCATACCGGGATTTGTTTTCGCTTTCCGTATCCTACGGGCGCTCATTGTGATGATGCGTGTAATTGGGAAGCCGTTGATAAACATACAACGACTATTGTTACTCAAAATGAATCTTCCGCAGTTTTGAAACATACTTTAGATAGCACAGAGTATTTCGTAACTTTGTGTTGGGAAGGGAAGGCTACTTTCAATGAGAAAGCAAAACATTATTTTGTCCTGACTCCGATGGACGATCATTTAGCTTTTACATGTGCTTTTACTAGTACAGCTCCTTCAACGCAGCCTGTTACTGTAGCACAAACTCAAGAAGAAGCAAAAAACTATTGGAACTCGTTTTGGAAGGAAGGCGCAGCTGTTGACTTTTCGGCATGTACGGACCCACGGGCCAAAGAACTGGAACGACGTGTGGTACTTAGCCAATATTTGCTTGCTATTCAGAGCGCAGGTACTATTCCTCCGCAAGAGACGGGGCTTACCTATAATTCGTGGTTTGGCAAATTCCATCTTGAAATGATCTGGTGGCACGAGGCTCAATTTGCTCTTTGGAATCGTAGCAACTTACTTGACCGTACATTAGGCTGGTATGAAAAGGCTGAACCGATAGCGCGTCAAATAGCTCAAAGACAAGGGTTTGATGGTGTTCGCTGGATGAAAATGACCGATCCTTCAGGAACAGAAGCCCCTTCCAAAGTAGGAAGTTTTCTGATTTGGCAACAACCTCATCTAATTTATTTGGCAGAATTACTTTATCGTGCTGATCCGACTAAAGAAGTGTTGGAGAAATATAATCGTTTGGTACAGGAGACTGCAGAATTTATGTACTCTTTTGCTACATACGATGAACTGGAAGGACGTTACGTATTGAAAGGTGCCATTCCTGCACAAGAAACGTTGCGTGCTGCAGAAACAATTAATCCTCCTTTTGAACTTTCTTACTGGCATTTTGCCATGCAGACCGCTCAACAATGGCGTGAACGTATGGGACAGCAACGCAGTTTGGAATGGGATGAAATGATCGATAAACTTTCCCCTTTAGCATCTAATAATGAAGGACTTTATCTGGCTGCTGAAACAGCCATAGATACTTATAAAGATATTCGTTATACTTCCGACCACATGGCAGTATTAGGTGCAGTCGGTATTCTTCCGATGAATAAACTTATCCGGGAAGATTATATGAAAAATACATTGCACTGGATTTGGGATAACTGGAATTGGGGTAAAACCTGGGGATGGGATTATCCGATGACGGCTATGAATGCTGCCCGTTTGGGTGAACCGGAAAAGGCAGTCGGAGCTTTACTGATGGATAAACGCACAAACACATACTTGCCGAATGGTCATAATTATCAGGACGGTCGTTTACGTATTTATTTACCGGGTAATGGCGGCTTACTGACTGCTATTGCGATGATGTGTGCCGGTTGGGACGGATGTACGGAGACTAATCCGGGATTTCCGAAAGATGGAACCTGGAATGTCCGTTGGGAAGGATTGAAGCCATTACCATAATCAAACACAAAAAATATGAGTTATTTTCATCTGAATCTTATTTTAAAAGGAAAGCTGACTGTTTGTTGCCTCTTGATGTTGTCGGCGATGCCATTAAATGCTCAAAGAGAGGCAAAGCAGATCGGTGACTTTAAAGAATCCATCTCCTTGAATGAACATCTGCGAGGTACAAAAAGGACGTTGCAATATCGTCCCGATGGTGATGAGTTTGTTTGTGTCAATGGTAAGAATCGGTATACCCGTGCTTTGTACGGTAGTCACAGTCCCTTTCGGGTAGAAACAAGTGACCGGCCGGTTTTTGCTTTTTATAATAACGGACGCGGAGGAAATATAAGTTTCAAAGTCATTCTTCGTGACGGAACAGAATTGGCGCTTGACTGCACCGGGCATTGTGAATCCCGTTATTCGGCTGGAAAACGTACCTATTATTTGACAGACCCGTCTTGGGGAAAAGGAGAACTGCGTATTTCTGTATTGGCATTAGCCGATATGGATGGAGCTATTTGGCGTTTTTCTCCTTCGAATATGCCTAAAGGAGCTATACTTCGTTGGCAACATGGGGGAGCTACCGGAAAACGTTTGAGTCGTAATGGAGATATGGGGGTAGATCCGGCTGATTGCTTCGAACTTCCTGTCGAAGCGACTGACCTTGTCACAGGTGAACTTGCTTTGCAGAAAGAAGTATACTTGGTACGTGGGGAGGTTCCCGAAGACTATAATGTCCGTAAACTCTATCAACAAGCGGAGGCAGCTTCTTTGGCATTGGCTTCTCATTTGAAGATAGAAACGCCGGACCCTTATTTGAACACTTTGGGTGGTGCATTGGTCGCAGCTGCCGATGGAATTTGGGACGGACAGGTTTGGTTGCACGGTGCTATTGGCTGGCGTATGCCGTTAAGTGGGTGGAGGGCCGGATATACTGGTGATGCTTTAGGTTGGCATGACCGGGCACGGACTCATTTTGATGCTTATGCAGCCAGTCAGGTGACTGATGTCCCGAATACAATACCTCATCCGGCACAGGATTCTACAATGAATCTGGCGCGTTCGGAAAAACGTTGGGGAACTCCTCAATATAGTAATGGGTATATTTGCCGGAATCCTGGACGTAACAATCAGATGCACCACTATGACATGAATCTTTGTTACATGGATGAATTGTTATGGCACTTCAACTGGACGGGAGATACTGCGTATGTCCGCAAAATGTGGCCTGTGATTACCCGCCATCTAGCTTGGGAAAAATTAAATTATGATCCGGACAATGATGGTTTATATGATGCATACGCTTGTATTTGGGCAAGTGATGCGCTTTACTACAACAGTGGCGCAGTCACCCATTCGTCGGCTTATAACTACCGTGCCAATAAAATGGCAGCTTTTCTTGCTTCTTTGATAGGCGAAGACCCTTCACCTTATCAGAACGAAGCCGAGCAAATATTGAAAGCGATGAATAAGCGTCTTTGGATGCAGGGCAAAGGTTGTTGGGCGGAATATCAGGATTTTATGGGACATCGCCGGCTTCACGAAAGTCCGGGATTATGGACTATATACCATGCACTCGATAGCGACGTTGCTGATCCTTTTCAAGCTTATCAGGCTACACGGTATGTTGATACGGAAATACCACATATCCCCGTGTATGCCGATGGACTGGAAGAGGGGTATGCAACGATTGCCACTACCAATTGGTTGCCTTATTCCTGGAGTATCAATAATGTGGCTTTCGCAGAGGTAATGCATACAGCTTTGGCCTATTTCCAGGCAGGACGTCCGGAGGAAGCATATCGATTGATGAAAAGTTCATTTCTGGATGGTATGTACTTAGGTAACAGTCCCGGCAATTTGGGGCAAGTCAGCTTTTATGATGCTGCCCGTGGAGAGTGTTATCGTGACTTTGGAGATCCGATAGGGGTAGCTTCCCGATTACTGGTACAAGGATTGTATGGCATTTTACCCGATGTATTGAACGGGAAGATGGTGATTCGTCCGGGATTTCCCGCAGGATGGTCAAAAGCTTCTATTTCTTTGCCTGACATAACCTATCACTTTGTCAGGGAGAAAGATACAGATATTTACCGGATAGAGCAACGTTTTAAGGCACCTTTGGCTTTGACATTACAAGTGAATGTCGGAAGAGAAAGGATTCATTCTGTGAAAGTAAATGGGAAAGAAGTTGACTGGAGCTTTGCGGAAGCTGCTTCCGGTTATCCGGTGGTTGTTATTCCTGCTTCTTCTGCCAAAAAAGCAATTGTCGAAATTGTGTGGGAAGGAAACTGTCTGAATCCGGTTCTGCCTGAAACACAAGCGGAGGCTTTAGCGGAGATCCGTGTTCCATCCATTTTAGGGGCGGTATTCGGTGAAATATATGATCCGCAGGGAGTGCTGATACAGCCGAATGTTAGTGATACATTAATAAAAAGTAAGGTCAATGATCATTTGGGGCATCATACATTCTTTGTTCGCATGAAACAAGGACAGATGGAATGGTGGCAGCCTGTAAACGTACAGATTACGAAATCGGAAAAAACATCAGTCATTCTTCCTTTCTCACAGGTGAATACGTCAGAGTGCCGGGTGATGAATATGGATTCTTTGTTCAATGCGAATGTGACTGATATTTTCCGGAATGAGTATCTGACACCCCGTTCGCCTTATACCACTTTGCAACTTCCTGTTCAGGGCATTGGCGAGTGGTGTCATCCGAAATTAACTGCTGATATTGATGATGCAGGTTTGCGTGCCTTGGTACGTGATGAGATGCTGACTACCAAACTGGGTGTGCCGTTCCGAACATTGGCTCAAGGAAGCAATATTGCTTTTACTTCGTTGTGGGATAATTATCCCGACAGTTTGAGTATTCCGCTTTCCGGTCGGGCTTCTCATGCCTATTTAATGATGGCAGGCAGTACCAACCACATGCAGTGTCGCATTGCTAATGGTATTGTTCGTGTATACTATACAGATGGAACTTCTGATGTATTGGAATTAGTGAATCCGGATAACTGGTGTCCTATTGAACAGGATTTCTATGTTGATGGTCAGGCATTCACCGTTGTTTCTCCCCGTCCTTATCGCATTCATTTTAAGACGGGTTTGGTTAGCAATGACTTGGGAAAGGACTTAGGCATAAAGGGTGTTTATGGACGTTCCATCGAGGGAGGAGCAGGTGTACTTTTGGACATGCCTCTGAATCCTTCCAAAGAGTTAAGTCATCTGACGTTGGAAACACTTTCAAACGATGTTGTTATCGGTTTGATGGGAGTTACATTGCAATAAAATAAAAATAACATATTAATAAAAGGATAAGAATTATGATGAGAAGAACTATTAATTTACTACTGATGTTGCTTTTTGTGGCAGAGGTAACATTTGCGAATACTGTTGATTTTGATAAAGTATTTAAAGAAAGTGCCCGTATCGAAAAACAGATTAAACGGACCTCTTTCCCGAAACGAACATTTCTTATAACTGATTTTGGAGCAAAAACGGATGATGAGGCTAATCCTTGCCATGAAGCCATTAATCAGGCTATTCTACAGTGCAGTCTGTCAGGAGGTGGCACAGTAATTGTTCCTAAAGGCACTTTTTATACCGGACCTATTACTTTAAAGAGCAATGTGAATTTCCATCTCGAAGAGGGAGCTGTTTTGAAATTCTCTACAGATCAAAGCCTTTATTTTCCTGCTGTTTTAACTCGTTGGGAAGGAATTGATTGCTATAATGCTCACCCCTTGATTTATGCTTATGGTGAAAGTAATATTGCCATAACCGGAAAAGGTATTATCGATGGACAAGGTAGCATGGAAACTTGGTGGCCGATGTGTGGAGCGGTAAAATATGGCTGGAAAGAAGGCATGGTGGCTCAGCGCAATGGAGGTCGTGAACGTCTGTTGATGTATGGTGAAACATCGACTCCCGTTTACAAACGTCTGATGAAACCGGAAGATGGTATGCGTCCGCAGCTATTGAACTTACATTCCTGCCACACCATCTTGATTGAAGGTGTTACTTTGTTGAATTCTCCGTTTTGGGTGATTCATCCTCTTTTCTGCGAGAGCTTGATTGTTAGCGGAGTGACTGTTTTCAATCGTGGACCTAACGGAGACGGATGTGATCCTGAATCTTGTAAGAATGTGTTGATAGAGAATTGTACATTTGACACGGGTGATGATTGTATTGCCATTAAATCAGGACGTAATGAAGACGGGCGTAAATGGAATATTCCCAGTGAGAACATTATCGTACGTGGTTGCATGATGAGGAATGGACATGGAGGAGTAGTGATTGGCAGTGAGATTTCCGGTGGTTACCGTAACTTGTTTGTAGAAGACTGCCGGATGGATAGCCCGAATCTGGATCGTGTCATTCGTATTAAGACGAGCACTTGTCGCGGAGGACTTATAGAAAATGTATATGTACGCAATGTGACGGTAGGACAATGTCGTGAAGCTGTACTTCGCATCAATCTGCAATATGAGAATCGGGAGAAATGTAAGAGAGGGTTTGACCCGATTGTCCGTAATGTGCATTTGAAGAATGTAACTTGTGAGAAGAGTAAATTAGGTGTGCTTATTATAGGACTGGAGGATGATAAACATGTATATAACATCAGTGTAGAGGATTCTCATTTTAATAATGTAGCCAAAGGAGCAAATGATATTAAAGGGGCGAAAGATGTTACTTTCAAAAACCTTTATATCAATGGTGAATTGGTGAAATAGGGCATAATTGTAATAGATAAAAATCCAGCTATGAATGAAGAAGAATGGAAGACTGTCTGTGACGTACAAATTTATGTTACATCTTTATCAGCAATAAGTGATTGTAATTGGAATAAGTTAGAATTCTGGATAAATCTTCATCAGGATGGTTTTATCTATAAGTTGAGACGTTATTACCCTGTACTTTCTGAAGATGATATACATATCATTCTTTTGTTACGTATCGATTTTAGTAATGCGCAGATTTCAGAGTTGTTCCATATTCTAGGAAGTTCTTTTCGGATACGCCGTAGTAGATTGAAAAAGAAAATGAATGTTTCTTGTGAATCTATTACCGATTTTATTAAATCATTACGTTTAGAATAATCTTTCTTTAAAAAACATATTTAAATGCGTATACATTGGCTGTGTATACGTATTTGTATACGGTTGAAATTTGTATTTAAATTTATAAATGTCGTCCTTTGTAACAACAAGAGCAATAAACTTTTATTCGTACTAATAGTATGGAAAAATACAGTTTCTTATCTTATGTGATATAGACAGAACTGAAAAATGCGCCAAATGATTATCTACTAATAATTGGGTGTCGCCTT
>OKXG01000563.1_pt1 | contig 8266 bp, 8 predicted proteins | sample 1607631 | NCBI WGS metagenome assembly OKXG01 (sample SAMN02674607, study PRJEB24791) | human gut metagenome, SKBSTL069 | isolation source: stool | host: Homo sapiens | place: USA | reverse complement strand
CCCCCACACACACACACCACCACCACCACCACCCTGCCCGTCGATTATTACACTGTAAATGATAAACCAAATAAGGTATAATTTCCCGAATCTCAACCATGCTCTTTTAATGTTTTTTTTAGCTCCTTCTGGGGCAAGAAGCACTCTCCTAAACAAAAAATATCCCGTAAAACAAAAAAACAGCGGTACTGCTGTATATTGTATCATCATGCATATATCCCGCAATAAAGGCTGTTGAATAGTAGGAACAATATAACAGTGTATGGTTATAACAAAAATGCTAAGAATAAATTTCGTCAGGTCAATGGAGTTATAATTTTTCATGCTAAATGAGTATAACTAAATTACGGTTTTACAGATGTTGTTTAGTAATAATATATATACTAATACTTTTTGTGTTTTATATAATTATTTCGTTGAAAGCAAAATGATTCCCAATACTAATTATAGGCTAAAGCATCTTCTAAAAATTTCTCAGATTCCAGCCTAAACGATTTAAGTTTCAGTTGCGTGGCATTGACATCATATCCTACAATAGGTAAGTTCGTGATATCTACATCATCTTTTACTATGCGTTTTCCTAATCCTACATAATCCAATAATGACTCCATACGGTTGTTATTCTTTTTTTTAGCAGATACCACTGTATAGAATGGTACATCGAAATTAATAGAAAAAGCAGTCCCATGGAAAGAGTTGGTTATTATAAACGAAGCATTTGTTATCAACGATAAGAATTCAGAAGGTCCTGCATTTAAGATATTCACGACACCTTTGTCTTTTTTTACTTTAAATGCACGTTTGCAAATTCTATATACTGGGATTTGCTCTTGCTTTCCTATTCTTGTTGCCAATTTAACAATGGCATCCGATTCGGATAATTGATAAATTAGCACATAGCGTTGAGGCATATTACTTACAGGTTTCATAAACATTGTCCATTCCGATTTATTTAATAATAAAGTCGGATCGCATACCAATTGCGCGGTGCGTCCTGTTAGTTCTTTCACTAAATTTACACCGGAAGATTCGCGAACGGAAATGGTTTTGATAGAAGACAATCCAAGTTTTATGCGATTAGCGATACTGTTATTTTCAATTTTAGATACACCAAAACTTGAAGCATACGATACGGTCAAGGCACTATGAGGGGCAAACGTCAAGAAATAAGGTTCAATAGATGATGATGCGTTTGGATTCCATACTTGGTCACTTCCAACCATATACACATCATATATAGGAGTATCCGTATATAAGTCCTTCATAGACTTATATAATTTAGAGAAACGAGTATTGTGTTGATGGAATGAATTAAAATTAGCGATGCGCTGTTTCACATCTTTGCAGATTAAAGGTAATATTTTATTTAATACGAAAGATGCGACCCGATATTTTGCAAAGTAGATAATTTTGCCTTTTATGCTCATAGAATTAAAAGAACGTGACATCTTGCTATCTATATATCGCCAATCTTTGTAATATAGATAATTGATAATCTCGGCATTATATCCCATTAACTGTAATTTTCTAAAGGTGGCGAATGCTTGCAGTTCAGCACCATAATTGTTTACATTTACTATTGTGATGATTCCTACTTTCTTCATTTAATTTTAAATTTATATAGAACAAATCGTTTTTTTAATTTGATATGAATGATAGTTAGAATTTTATATATTGCCCAAAAACACTTATGTGGCATTTGGTTTGATATTATACGTAACCACAGTTCTCGAGATAGATGCTTTCTGAAAAAATCAGGAAACAATACTAATGGGTGATATTGGATAAATTTAAATCCATCATATAAATTGGGATTGGAATTTATGGCTTCTTTTATTGTCGAAGGATTCAATTGCAAGTTACTTGTTTTTACTAACAAATTATGTCCATGTTCATTGTTGGCTATTAATAGAGATACGCCTTTTTCGAATTGCTCCTTTTTATAATGACCACCCCAAAAATCGGCAATTGTAATATCTGAAACTCGATTAAGCGATGCGTATTTGCAATTGCTGCAACTTTTTCTATCCAATAGCCATCCTGCAAATATCTTATAAAACAAATCATCTTTTCGGGCAATTACTTTGGTGTCTCCATTAATTTCAAGTGTAGTATGTTGTGATGCATACTGCCCGTACTCTTTTTCTCTAAAACTGATGATTTTTGTTGATTTAAAATGGGTTAAATGCAAATCGAGAGCTTCTTGACCAGGGATGCCGTGACATATTATTTCTACAGTATATAAATGGTCATAGCGTTTTCTTAGGTATCCATATAATCCGGCTATTTGACAAGGTGTACCTGAAAATAAAACATAAGCGTTGGATTGCAGAAGTTGCTTTACATATTGATAGATTCCTTTGGTGTCACTTTGGATGTATTTGCTATTCATCAATAAAGGTAAATCTTTGTGTGTTGATATGCAACGATGTCTTACTTGATTGTTTTCCAGACAAGCACCGATAACATAAGAGTTCTCAAAACACTGGAAAAAATCCAATGCGATACCGGTAAAAGCTCCTCCACTGGCCGCTTTTTTACGCAATGCATCGTCTTTGCACCAACCGCCAAACGCGTGCATTTGGCTAACATCGTTTTTTTTCACTGGTGATACAATGGGACATGCTTTTTCACAAAGATTACAATTGACGCATTTGTCTGAACATATAGAGACGTGAGTCAACCCATTCTTTTTAATGATACCAATTGCTTGATGTTTACAAGTGTCAACACAGACTAAGCAACCGGTACATAATCTATCAGAAGCTAAGCGTGGCATATTGTATTTAAATAGTTGAGATGTTTTACCTTTTCTTCGTCAGTAGAGAAGCGATTCTTTATTTTCTTGGCAGGAACGCCTCCCCATACCTCACAGGCAGGAACACTTTTTGTAACAACTGCTCCAGCTGCTATTACAGCACCATCACTGATTGTTACACCACCTAAAATAGTACATCCATTGCCAATCCACACATCATTTCCCACTATAATATCGCGTTCCTCACCTCGTGGTGATTGCCATATTGTAGTACCTGATAAATGAATCTGATGGTCATTCCCGCCAACAAACGACACTTTCCCTGCAAAAAGTACATAATTTCCTGTTACTAAATTGGCCGCAACACTACAATACTTTCCAAATTGGACATATCTACCCAATTGTATTTTTCGCTTAGCGAAACGGGTATGAGGCATTACTCTTACAAATCCAGAATACTTTACCCATGGAAATTTAAGATGAAAAAGATACCATGTACGTAGTATATTTAGCACATACTTTATTGCAAAGGTTGTTTTATGATCGCCGGCAGGCATATTTGAAAAGTCTATTTTCATTGTATCACAGATTTGCATGCGTCAAAAATTCGTTGTGCAGCTTTGTCTGGAGTAAAGTTGCTTTCGATTTCGATAGAATGTTTACCCATTGTTTGCAGGTCATGTTGGTGGAAAGCTTCTAATGTATCTAATATTGATTTCTTGTTCAAAGGGTCAAAGCTGTAACCGTTTACTCCGTCTTTAATCAATTCTGCTGTTCCACCATTATAGATAGAGCAAGCTACAGGTAGCCCGCAAGCCATTGCTTCTGGTAATACCAGGCACCAATTATCTTCCAACGTCGGCATAATAAATACATTAGATAGGGCATAATATAAAGGCAATTTGTCATAACTAATTCCACCCATAATGTGTATTCCTTTTTCTGAATTGTATTTTTTTATCAGATGTTCTTTGAGTACGCCTGTGCCAATCACGACTAAATGGTCATTTGGGTATTTTTTGATATGATTGTTCCAAACCGCCAATAATTCTTTGATTCCTTTCCTTTCAACTAATTGACCTACAAATAAGAATGTCAACCCTTGTTTTGAGATGCCCAACCGCTCCTTTGTTGATTTCACTATATCAATAGGTGTTTCTGTTACTTGCTTCCTTAAATTGAAACTATCCGCACACATAACTCCGAGAGTCTTGGGCGTGTTCTTGAAATGTAAATCATCATTTAGGTATTCTTCCGTCTGCATGCCGTTGATTAAGAAATGATTTACCGTTCTGCCTATAATCATTCTATATAACTTTCGATACCAGGGTGCGTTACGTTCCACATACTTGGTGCGTTCGTAAAACATTAGCAACTTTTTTCGATGTAACCATGCATGTTTTATGCCATAGGGAGCCCAACTGCCAAATCCTTCTACTATAATGATATCGGGATTAATCTCTTTTATCTTTTTAGTTAGTCCTTTTACTGATTTGATAGTAAGCGTGGCATTAGCGAAAGTTGTATTACCTCCTTTTCCGAAAACTAATCGCTTCTCACTGTCTAAAATAGACACATGGTCACCTAATGTTTGAGTCAATTTACCTTTTACTAATTCTGATAAATCGGAAGAATTACATATTAAATAAAACTGATTGTTGGTTTGTCTATTTAGATAGTCATATACGGGTATACGATAGTTCCCGAACCAAGGAGTGATCCAAAGTATTCTCATAATGATTTGAAATCCTTTATTACATATTTATAATATTCTATTTGTCGCTCCAACACAATGTCCATGCTAAAAGCTTTTTTGATGCGTTGTTTGGCATTATTCGATATAATTACTCTTTGTTTGGTGTCAAGTTTTAGTAGTTGCCTTATTTTTTCAGCAAGAATTTTGGAATCGCGAGGTTCTACTAGAAAGCCACTCTTTCCATCCTCAATAATTTCGCTCATACCACCGGAGCTGCTACCTAATACGATAGCGCCTTGTGACATAGCTTCTATACATACCATTGGCATATTTTCCCACCAAGAAGGAAATACTACCAAATCTGTTGTTGTATAGCGTGCTATCAATTCTTCACGAGGAACTTTTCCGACAAGATTAAACCATGGATGAGTTTTATATTTGTTCTTCAGTTGTTCAGCAAAATCTCCTGCTTTGCCGACCATATTTAAACGAAGTTTAATACCTTCATCGGCAAGTGATTTGCAAGCTGCGGCCAAATCACCACAGCCTTTCCAATCACAGATTGTTCCGGCAAAAAGTATTTCCTTTATTTCATTGTTTCTCTCTCTTGTAAATGCAATATCAGTCCACTTTTCTGTATTTAGTGGATTGTATATCACTTTAATTTTATCTCTATCAATTCTTAATTCTTTAACGCTCCATTCTTTTAGTGAAGTACTGCAAGATGTGATATATTGAGCTCGTTTTACAGTGGCCAGTTCATGTCTTCCCTGCCAATAAAACTTTGCTGTATGGGCATTAAATGGAAGTATGCCAAAATTATAATGGTCCATTAAAGCTGGAGTATGCAACCTTATTACAAGTGGTATGCCCAATTCTTGTAAATAATAGGCCTCTGCACCATATTCTGCCACTTCGATAATATCAATGTTTCTTATGGTTTTCAGCGCTTCTCTTATTCTTTTTCGGTAAGGGAGATATCTATAAAAGGTTCTAAATTTTTTTACAATGGATGTTTTTTCTACTTGTGGAATAATGAAATCCCCTCCTTTAAGGCGTATGATGTTCACCCCGTCTTCATCGTAAGATTTTTCCTTACGTGTATCATCCGAAGCGCAGACTACCGTCACTCTATGCCCTAAAGCATTTAAACCATGGGCCACTTCTTTAATATACGAAGCGATACCTCCACCACGCAATGAAGGTGGATATTCTCTACAAACAAAACAAATGTGCATATCTTTTATAAATAATAACCGCCGAATGTAAGATATATGGGACTGAAAAATATTATATCAAATTCAGGGGCGTATTCCCAAATGATATTTTCAAAAAACAAAAAGAAGCAGCCCATACTTAGCGATGCAAAGCCTTTAAGTAATAGATTCCTTTCTTTAAGAGACCTTCCTATATAAGGAATGATATATGGTATGAACATATAAAACATCATAAAATACCGATATTGTGCCGTAGGTTGGTTAAACATTGCAAATACAGCCAATATGAGTAAAAGCATTATATTCATAAGAAATTGCTCTGTCACATTCATAGATTTACGTTCTTTCCATTGTTTTTTATACAATACAAATAGCAGAGGCAACAACAACACATGAACTCTCGGATGGGTAAAATCTAGACCTCCTAATCCATCATCTAGCCCTTTGCTATTAGCTACTCTTGATAATCCATAACCTAACACGCTACCATCTGATGACGATGTTATTTCTCTCGCCATACTTGGTCCCATTATGATAAGTAGTGCAAATAACACACACATCATCATTAATGTCTGTTTGTTCATCTTGCTGCGTAATCTTTTTACCAATAAAAAAGGTATAAATAATATATTTGTCGTATGGGTAAATACAGAAGCAAACATCATTATCCATGTCTTTTTTGTCATTTTGCCATATCTTGCATAATGACCTATGACATACATCATTATGGCTTTTTCCAAAAAATTGTTTCTGTATTTGCAACATAAGATTGAAATACATATAAAAAAAACACATTGTTATTGTACCGCATATCAGAACCATCTTTGGTGATTTTAATTGGGTTGAGAAATGGTATACTCCCATTAGTATCAACATAATTTCCATTAAGGAATACAAGAAGATAAAAAGTGAATAATTACCGAAAGTCAGATAATAACCTAAATAGTTATACACTCCATTCATAAATTCACCGGATATGTTAGTAGCCCCTTTTTCTCCCATTGCGACCCTATATCCATAAATGTTTTTTAGAGAACCTATAAATCCTTGCGTAGGAACATTCAAATAAGCCCAAGCATAATTTATCTGATCACCACCGGCGTGTTTTGTTGCATTTACAGCACCAATGTATGCTGCGATGCAAATAAAAAATGTATAATAATTTGTTTTATTAGGTCGTCTTTTGGATGTTACATAATATATGATAGCAGGTAGTCCTATTATGGATGGAGTTAGAAGGAACAAAAGTGCTATTCCAGCGACTTCAATCCATTTTACGTTTTCGACTGTGTTATTTCTTAATCGATTCATATATGAGTATATATTCTTTGCTGTGATGAATGTGCAAAAAAACTTGGGATTTGTTCAAATGTTTACATTTATAGCCTGTTTGCTATTTTCTTTATTAGATTGATTAATTCCCACGCAATGTTACAAAGATTTTCTGGTAGCCATCGTTTAAAGTTCCATTCTATGGAAAGTGCCTTTTGTTTACAATCGTTTTCAATATCTTGATATTCCTTGTCTATATGCTGTTTGGCCGATACATGTTTATGAAGATGTAATGCCAATTCTCCGGCAACTCGCTGAATGTTTTTTCCCATTTGAATTTTATTGTTGTCGGTCGCTAATTTAGAGAGTGCCCAATAGACTCTTTTTACATCATTATAATGTTTTTCAGTAAAATGGGCTGTTACGGCTTCATCGCATTTTCTGTATCCATAAAATAAAATATCTGCATAGATACATTTGGAGCAATGTTGCAAGTACTGAATAATGAATAATGTATCTTCATTGTATGTGCATCCATCAAGAAATCTGATGTTATTTTTGTCTATGATATCTCGGCGAAAGACGTGCATGCACAGATAATACTCATTTTTTATGACTTTCTGCATAAAGTCTGCTGCATTCAGAACCATGCAGTGATATTTCTTTCTCTTTTTTCGCAGATGATTCGGATAGAGATTGGCATCATGTATATCTATCGTGTTGAAATCATAACGAAGAAAATCCGGTTGTGTATTTGTAAGTATAGAAACGACTTTTCCAAAAGATTCAGGATAGACAATGTCATCAGAATCAATAAAGAAAATATATTCACCGTGAGCTATGTTTAAAGCTTTGTTTCTTGTTATGGCAACTCCTTCGTTTTCCTTCTCTATAAAAATAATATGAGGGTATGTCGCTGCATATTGTTTACATATATTGTTGCTGTTATCTCTTGAACCGTCGTCAATCAGAATTATTTCATAACCGTCGAAGTTCTGTTGAATAATGCTATTTAAGGTTCTTGCCACATAATTGGCGGTGTTATATACCGGAATAATTATAGATATGTACGGATTCATTGCTGGAGTCTATGTTTTGTTAATAAATTCATACTCCAATTGATTCCATAAGACCATATTAAAAGCACAACGACCATAATCGGAAGTTCTACGTTTTGAAGTATATCTTTAGGAATCATGTTGGTAATAAAAAGATAATATGGGAAAAATTGCCAATAATAAATATTGCCGGAATGCAACTTTCCTACCGTGGTTATATGGAGCATCTTGCCCCAGATCGGAAGAGCGTCGTGTAGGGAAAGAG
>OKXG01000562.1_pt1 | contig 8271 bp, 5 predicted proteins | sample 1607631 | NCBI WGS metagenome assembly OKXG01 (sample SAMN02674607, study PRJEB24791) | human gut metagenome, SKBSTL069 | isolation source: stool | host: Homo sapiens | place: USA | reverse complement strand
GGGCCCCTACTGTATCCTAAGTAGAAAGTTGGCGGATGGGATGGGCTTTAGATATGACAGCATTGACGAGAATAAAGTAACGATCAATGAGAACTTGATTTCTGTCCGGAGTATCATTGATTCTATTGAAGTTGGAAATATAACTTTTTACAATATTCCAGCCTTCATTTACTCGGACACCGCGAGTGTTCCATTTGTATCCGGTTTATCAATTAAGAGAAGAAAGAAGAGGAAGAAGGCTCATACTGTTGTAGATTCGGTGCGTACATTGTTTACGGATTGTGTGTTTCTTGGACTGCCGGTAATGAAATTGATAGGGAAGATACAGACTGATTACGAACATAACAGAATGTGTTTCCCCGTCTCTGTGCCCAATGCTCACCTTTCTAAAGCCCCCAATGTTTATGCATACAAATACGATTTGTATATGCGTATAAAACTTAATGGAACTGATTTTACGGCTCATCTGGATACGGGTTCTGATGAATATATTACAGTAGATTCTGCATTTTACGAGAAACATCAGAAAGAACTGCTGATTGGTTCTACCAGTAAAAAGAATACATTCGGGGTAGCTATGCTGCATCAGGCACGGGCGATCACATATAAAACGTTAAAAGATCCTGCAATAATATTTGATGATAAATTAATGCAGCCTCCTGGTCCGGAAGCTGTAAAAACATATCCTCTTGGCCAAATAGTTCCCGGTATATTCTTTGATGGAGTTATAGGCAATGGCTTTTATCGGAGAATAGGAAAGAAAGTGCTGCTGGACCTTGACAATATGCGTCTTGAAGCAGTGCAATGAGAGTTGAAATAATCTAAATGAGAATAGAATAGACGAAATGAAGAAAAATAAAACGAAAGGACTTTTTGCATCGATAGTGCTTGGAGTGGCGGTTACAGCTTGTGCGTCTGCTTCTTCTAGTGGTACGGTGACGGTAGTGGACCGACCGGACATACAGTCCGTCAATACCAATTATATCGGGTATCGCGCTCCGCTTCGACCGTTGAATTTTATAAAGTTGCCGGTAGGTAGTATTCAGCCCGAAGGATGGGTGAAGAAGTATCTGGAGTTGCAACGTGACGGTCTGACCGGACACTTGGGAGAAATCAGCGCTTGGCTGGAAAAGGATAATAATGCCTGGTTGACAACTGGTGGCGATCACGGCTGGGAGGAAGTCCCTTACTGGCTCAAAGGGTATGGCAATCTAGCATATATCCTGAATGACCCGAAGATGATTGAAGAAACCAAATATTGGATTGAAGGTGTATTTGCCAGTCGCCAGCCGGATGGCTATTTCGGTCCGGTCAATGAACGTAACGGCAAACGCGAACTTTGGGCACAGATGATTATGCTCTGGTGTCTGCAATCTTATTATGAGTATTCTCAAGATCAGCGTGTCATTGACCTGATGACGAATTACTTCAAGTGGCAGATGACTGTTCCCGATGACCAGCTTCTGGAAGATTATTGGGAGAAAAGCCGTGGCGGTGATAACATCATCAGTATCTACTGGCTTTACAACCATACTGGGGATGCTTTCCTGCTCGAACTGGCCGAGAAGATTCACCGTAACACAGCCGACTGGACGAAATCCACCTCCTTACCTAACTGGCACAATGTAAATATCGCCCAATGTTTCCGTGAACCTGCCACTTATTATATGCAGACCGGAGATTCAGCGATGCTGAAAGCCTCTTATAATGTCCATCATCTGATACGGCGTACTTTTGGACAGGTTCCCGGAGGTATGTTCGGTGCAGATGAAAATGCTCGTCTGGGATATATCGATCCCCGACAGGGAGTGGAAACCTGCGGTTTGGTAGAACAAATGGCTTCCGATGAAATCATGCTTTGTATGACAGGAGATCCCATGTGGGCGGAACACTGCGAAGAAGTAGCGTTCAACTCTTATCCGGCTGCCGTGATGCCGGACTTCAAGGCATTGCGTTATATCACTTGTCCGAACCATGCCATCAGTGATTCGAAGAATCATCATCCGGGCATTGACAATCGTGGCCCGTTCCTTTCGATGAATCCTTTCAGCAGTCGTTGCTGCCAACATAATCATGCACAGGGCTGGCCTTACTTCACCGAACATCTGGTACTGGCAACTCCCGACAACGGAGTGGCAACAGCTATTTATGCAGCTTGCAAAGCTACAGTGAAAGTGGGTGACGGCAAGGAAATCACTCTTCACGAAGAGACAAATTATCCTTTTGAAGAAGGCATTGCCTTCACTGTTTCTACCGATGAAAAGGTTGCTTTTCCATTTTATCTTCGTATTCCTTCATGGACTCAAAAGGTGGAAGTGCGGGTGAATGGCAAGAAGGTAAGTGCAGCTCCTGTAGCGGGAAAATATCTTTGCATCAATCGCGAGTGGGCGAATGGTGACCGTGTGGAATTGACTCTTCCGATGTCTTTGTCTATGCGTACCTGGCAGGTCAATAAAAACAGCGTAAGCGTAGATTACGGACCTTTGACTTTGTCTCTCAAGATTGCAGAGAAATATGTAGAGAAAGACAGTCGCGAGACTGCTATCGGTGATTCAAAATGGCAGAAAGGTGCTGATCCCCAGAAATGGCCTACTACTGAAATCTATCCGGATAGCCCTTGGAATTATTCGTTGGTATTGGATAAGAAAGAACCTTTGAAGAATTTCAAGGTAATCCGTAAATCTTGGCCGGCTGACAACTATCCTTTCACAGTAGCCAGTGTACCTTTAGAAGTAAAAGCTATCGGTCGTCCGGTTCCTGAATGGAAGATAGACGAAACAGGACTGTGTGGCGTATTGCCGGAAGAAGATGCGGTGAAAGGTGATAAAGAAGAAATAACATTGATCCCCATGGGTGCGGCACGGTTGAGAATCTCTGCGTTCCCGAACACAAAAGAATAAATTAATAACTAGAAAACTTAGAATAAATGAAACGTATTGTTTTTTTAGATTACATCCGTGTGTTTGCATGCTTTCTCGTCATCCTTGTTCATGCCAGTGAGAATTTCTACTGTGCTCCCGGAGCCACTGATATGGCAGGTCCGCAGTCTTTTTTGGCAAATGAAGTAGACCGGCTATGGGTATCAGTGTACGACGGTTTTTCACGTATGGCAGTACCCCTGTTCATGATAGTCTCTGCCTTCCTGCTTGCACCGATGAAGGAAGAGCAGTCTATGTGGCAATTCTATCGCCAGCGCTGTCTTCGCATCCTTCCACCGTTTTTCATATTCATGCTACTGTACAGCACTCTACCTATGTTGTGGGGACAGATAGACGGAGAAACATCTATGAAGGACTTGTCGCGGATATTCCTGAATTTCCCGACGCTAGCCGGACACTTGTGGTTTATGTATCCTCTGATAAGCCTTTATTTGTTTATCCCAATTATATCCCCATGGTTGAGAAAAGCCACGGCTAAAGAAGAACGTTTCTTTATAGGGCTGTTCGTGTTGTCAACCTGTATGCCTTATCTCAATCGTTGGTGCGGTGAAGTGTGGGGACAATGTTTCTGGAATGAATACCACATGTTGTGGTACTTCTCCGGTTATCTGGGCTATCTTGTTCTAGCGCATTACATTCGTGTACACCTTACCTGGAACCGTTCCAAACGTTTCATTATAGGAACCATTTTAATGGTGATCGGTGCTGTATGGACTATTTATTCATTCTATGTGCAGGCTATACCCGGCGAACTCCATTCCACACCTGTAATAGAAATAGGATGGGCTTTCTGTACCATTAACTGTGTGCTTCTCACAACGGGTACATTCCTTATGTTTACATGTATCAAACGTCCGCAAGCTCCCAAGTTGGTGACGGAAACATCGAAACTTAGCTATGGTATGTATCTTATGCACATATTCTGGCTCGGACTGTGGGTGACTGTGTTCAAAGATACATTGGCGCTTCCCACTGTTACCGCTATACCATGTATCGCAGTGGTTACGTTTATCTGTTGTTTTGTAACAACTAAGATCATTTCGTTTATACCGGGCAGTAAATGGATAGTAGGATAAATATCCGGAAACAAAGTAGCATATACTACTGACTTCAGGCAGATGATCCTAGGCTATAAACAGTAAGATATTGAATAGATAATCAAGTTTTTCCTGATTTTCTATTCAAAATCTTACTGTTTATAGCTTATTTCCCTCTTAATGTCCTCTTTTTCTTTTTACTTCTTTCACCTCTTTCACTCCTATTATAAACCATTACTCCCCAGATCCTTACGGGTGAACCCTTCCTCTATTTGAAGCTTTATGCCGCTTTCATCGGTTTCACCAGATACACATTCCCATATTTGGTATGTTTGCGGGTGACACCTGCCGCAAGCAAAACTTGCGCGAACGTAGCCGGATTACTTCCACGCATGGCAGCGGGGTTATACATCTTCAGTCTCCTGAATATATCCGAAGCCGAGAGCCGTTCGCTTCCCTCTTCATCATCTTTAGCTATCCGGAAGCAGGCATGAAAGATTTCCTCTGCCGGACACGGATGATAAAAAGCAGCATTGTGGCGTTGCAGTTCCCGTTCCTCTTCTTTTGTGAACCAATAGCGGATGCCGGAGAGCAGTTCAGCTTTCAGTTGGGCATAGATCTGATCGTGCATGATACCTTCGCAGTCGATCAAATGTTCTGCTTCAATGCAGATGAATCGCCGGCTACCGGTGGGATCGGTGAGCAAGTCAAAGCGGTTGCTTGTACCGATGAAAGAAGCGATGCGCGGCAAGTTGCGGAAATTCTTTTGATAAGCTTTGCAGATATTTAGGTTTGCCATTTGCATTAGATTTTTCAATAATGGCATTTGCTGCGTTCCGTACTTGTCAAATTCATCCATGTTCAGGAGTCCCATTTCGGCAAGTAACCTTTCCGGTTTTCCTTGTGCAGACAGTTTCAGGTTGTCCATGTAATAACGTGACAGTGCCGGCGGCATCAGTGCCTTGCAAAATGTGGATTTTTGTCGTCCCTGCTCGCTGCTGACAAGTATGGGGGCTACGCTGTTGGCATGTATTCCCGTCATGCCTAACCATTGGGCGGTGAGTCCCAGCATCCAGGTATGGAAGCTTTTTATCCAGAGCTGATTGTCAGAGACACGCTGCGCCAAAGCCTCCAGTCTGTCTGTCCCATCCCAGCCGGGCAGTTCTTCCATGTAAAGCCGGAAAGGATGGTATTCAGGAATACAAGTGGAATAAATGTAACGGCTCAAGTCTTTATCCCAGCAGGATATGCCCTGGTCGTGTGCTTCCATGCAGAAAGTGTTCAGTTCCCGCTTATTTACAGGTTCGAAAGGAACGGCACGTTTGTTGGCAGGACGATATTCCGTTTCTTCCGTCAATAGGTTGTAACGAAAATCATACTGTTTTTGCAGGAATGTACGTACCTCTTGGGTTAACCGAACCGGTTGTTTTCGCTCTGCCTCTTTCTCCCTTCCAGTAGGCGGTGCAGTGTCCGGCAGGAGAACGGTATATTTATCTTCATGACATTTTAGCGTTTTCTGTGGCTCTTTGTCTGTTTTCTCAACTGCATCTTCTTTGTTTTCCTTCATTTGAAACAATTTTAGTTCCTTCAATACCTGTCTCCATATCAATGTTATTGCATTCATTATTTTTTCTATTTTTTAGTGATTAAAATCGGTTTATTGTTCAGCGCTGATACTGCGAATGTACTATCGGATGATACCGGTTTGCAAGTATTTCTCCGGAAAAAATATTAATTTCTACTTGACTGAAGAAGGCGGCTTCTTATCGTCCTTTTCTCTATTTTTTATCGTATCTTTGACGAAGAGTTATTTTTGATTCACTTTCGTGGTCCAATCAAATGACAAGAGTGATCTAATTGGATAACGACTGTGATTTGAATGAACCACAGTAGTGGTTTAATAATAAACTTAAAGTTTTTCAGGGAAAACGCACGAGTTAAAACGCTTTAATAAAGTTGTTTATCAAATTAGCTAGATACTCATCACTCCATCCAGCCTTCTTCCTTTTCCTATTGACAGAAGTCTTCTTGTCTTCATCCTGATAATTCTTCAAAATGGTCAATGCCATTTTAGTTAAAGTGGAAAAGTTTTGTGCCGAATTCATCATTTTTCTTCCATCATCTTCATTAAATGTAACATCCAACTGCCAATGCAATCCATTTTCTACCGCCCAATGCTTTCTCTTATATTTAAGAATAAGCTCTGGATTGTTCACTAATGAAGAGATGAAACAATGTTTCTCATTCTGTATTTCCCCTGTGGCTATATTTATTTTCTCGGTCTTTATTATTCCATAAGTCCTAAGATTCTTCCAATCGCGATAACAGAACCCTAATCTACTGGGTTCAGAGCAGGATATGCAGGTCCTTGTCACCATAAATCCATGACCTTCTGTGGTTTCTTCAGCTCTTTTGATAAAATCATTTTCTCTTCCGGAAATTAGCAAGTACTCCGCATCGTTTTCGATATTTTCCCTTAGTTTTAAATGATTATCTTTCACCTCTAAAAGATAATCGGCTTGTTTCTCTGTTATTTTTTCTACAATCTTCTTTTGGGTGCCAAGTGCATCGATGGTAACTACATCTCCTTGTCGTATATCAATGTCGTCCAGTAATTTGGGTATTGCTACTATTTCATTCTCTTTTATTGAGACCCGTTCCTGCCCTAATGACAGACTCATATCAGAAAGAAAGGCACTGACAATATGAAGTTTGGCTGATGCTGCCTGCTCCTTTGTTATTTTACCCGCCGACTCTTGTACCAGTTTATCAGCATTGATGGCACCACAGATCGTTTTCCCGTCAATAGCTATATGTCTATTCGTATAAAGATCATTACCCTCACCTATTTGAACTTTCGACCAGTCGCAATCTTCTATGGACGGTGAATCACCTCTCATATTACAGGCCCATTCTCTGTAACAACTCTCTAATCTTTCTGTTTTTATGATACAAAAAAATCGGCGTAATGTATCATGTGAGGGGGTAGTTTCTAAATCCGGTATGAATCTCCTAAGAAAATCTTTCTTATAACGGGCGAAGTCTGCTATATCATTCCAACTCTGACAATCACAAAAAACACCCGATAAAGTGACAAGCATTATCAATTTGCCCGAATAAGTGACTTTATTCTTTTCACGTGGGTCTATTGTATCAATAGCTTCAGACATACTAGCCATATGACGTGCCAATTCGTCATTTATTAAAAAATCCTTTGCAATCTTATCCATTACTGTTTATTATTTAGACGTGAAGATAATGAAATACCAGAATGAATACAATATAAATAATCAATATATCAATTGAAGAAGCCCGAAGATTAAAAAGGATGAAAGCAATAGGTGGCATGACCATGTAAAGTTGTGACACGTCTATATGAGGAAAAGTAACTAGGAAGACTTTATTTATTATTAGATATACAAGAGTATTGCCATTAAATAAGTTTTGAGAAGAGAAGGGAACTATTGATTATTAAACAATTAGCACTCGTGCGTTTTCCCTGTTACGCTGGAAGGTACGTTATCAAAATTGATAAGCGCATTGGTAGAACTTATCGCGCGGGTTTGAATCGCACTCTCCTCATACGGAGCAAGGAAGTCATCGTCGGATGAACATCCCGTGAACACTGCGGCGGCCATTGCTACAACAGCCATTGCCAAGAATTTAAGATTCTTTTTCATAACTCAATTATTAAAAGTTAAACAAAAAAGTTTAAGCACACATTCGTTTTCTTTGCGATAGATTTGCAACGAATGAGAAATCGGTTATCAAAAAGAATATAGGTGCCTGTGGACGAGCCTCTGTTCATTTTAATCTAATGCCAATTATCCCGTGGTCACTAAATCATATCTCATCAAGCAGGTCTTCTGGCTCATCCCGCTTATCGCGCCTTCCCAGCTTTCACCAGTGGCAAAGAGTGCGATAAACTTTAATAGGACTTACAGCTGCGAGTACAGCTCCGGATTTTCACCGGGATTCCCTTTTAATTCCATTCGACGCTTCGATTGGAAACTTGACTGGTGCAAAGTTAATGGTTATTTTTTAATCTTGTTTCTTTTTCTGTGATTTTTATTTCAAGAAAGGATTATTTTATGGCGCGAATTGTATTTTCATGTTAATCAAGCATTTATAACAACCACGAATAGTCTTTTCCCCTTATGAATAATAGCGTTTCTCAATTATGGTCTCTTTTCATCTCACGTCGGCAATTCTCTTCGGAGAGATTTTATATGCAAAGGTACAGCGTCCGGACGATTGTCAAGCACCGCTATGCTAACGGTTCCTGGATATTTTAC
>OKXG01000515.1_pt1 | contig 8862 bp, 9 predicted proteins | sample 1607631 | NCBI WGS metagenome assembly OKXG01 (sample SAMN02674607, study PRJEB24791) | human gut metagenome, SKBSTL069 | isolation source: stool | host: Homo sapiens | place: USA | reverse complement strand
GGCAAGCCTGCTTATTGCATTGCTTATCTTTACCGTTCAGTTGGTCTTCAGCCGTTGGTGGCTTGTTCGACACAGGCAAGGACCACTTGAATTCTTATGGCGCAAGGGTACCTGGATTTAGTGGTTTGCGTTAATCGAATTTGACGGTTACCTCCGCCTGCTTGTTCCCGTATGTCCAGTCCGGTCCTTCCTGAACCAGACGGATTGCCTCTTTGTCGGAAGATTCGCAGAGACTCTTCTTTACTTTAATGTGGAAAGGCCGTCCGTCCCTATTGACCAGAAAGGTCAATACTACTTTTCCTTTCACTTGTGCGCACGTTTCGTCCGTTGGGCGGACCAGATTCTTTTTCAGATATTTCAGATATTTACGTTTTCCGTCAACGGGTTGCGGAGTGTTATCTTTATTTGCCTTTTTATTGACTCCGTGTCCCACTACCACCACTTCGCTGAGTCCTTTTTGGTCTTCGTTCATGGCAATGAGCATCGTCCGGCTGGTATCTATCCGGATTTCTACCGGATCATATCCGATATACTCCGCTGTCAATCGTTTCTTATCATCCTTTTTGACTAACGAAAATTCTCCATTCATATTTGTGATGGTTCCGATATTCGTTCCTTTATATGTCACACTGGCTCCGATAAGCGGTTCTCCTTTTTCGTCGGTCACTCTCCCTTTAATCATGTTATTTTGAGGAAGGATAGTCGCTACCTTAGCCATCTTCATTTTCTTATCTGATTCAGATTCGAAAGTATCTATCGTTGCTACTACTTCTTGCAATGCAGCAGTCTCTTCCGAGACTTCTTCCATCATCGGCACAGCTGCCACAGGCGCACCTTGTGGTTGCGAAGTCGTTTGGATTTTGGCAATCATATCTTTCTTATCCGCTTGTCTCGCAGTAATTTCGGAAATAGGCGTGGAATATTTGGAAGCAGGCGTGGAATCCGTTTTTACCTTTGCGGTAGCCAATGCGATTTCCTTTTGTGGAGTTGCCGGAACTGTTGGAGTTGCAGGAATGGCCGGAGTGGGCGGAATTGCGGGTTCAGCCAACTTGGAGGAAACACTCTCTTTGGCAATGAACACTTCGTCCGTCATACTCTTTTTCAGGAACAGGAAATAACTGCTGATACCGAATCCGATAGCCAGACAGGCAGCGATGCTCCAGGTGATAGCACGGGTGTTCTTTTTCTTCGCCGAATGAGCTGAAACCTGCATCCGCAGTTTCTCGATCCGTTGTTCGTGATTTCCCTCCACTTGGCTGTAACCATCCATAGCATCGGCCAGGAAAGGATCCTGCATCGACTCTCGTTCCAGTCGGTGTGCCTCTTTTCCTTTGCGGAGTCCTCGTATGTAGTCCAATAGTTTCATAGGGCTTGTTTCTTGATACAAATTTTTAAATTTCGCTTTCCGTTCTGGATATAGCTTTTCACATTGTTCAGAGTAAATCCGGTCTGTTCCACAATGTCGGCATACGACATCTCTTCCAGAAAGAAACGCGTAATACTGGTCCGTTGTTCTTCGGGCAACTTTTCGAGACAGTGATGTAATGCCTTCAGTTGTTCCTCCGAACTTTCCTCTTCACTTAATAGATGCAGAAATTCGTCAGATTCCATAATATTAACCGTATAATCTAACGGAATTTCTTTATTTTCCTTCCGTAAAAGTTGCAGGCAATGATTCTTCGCCACCCGGTAGAGCCATGGCTTGAAAACTTTTATCTCATAATTTCCCAGTTTAGGCAATAAATCTTCAAACAACTGCATGACTGCTTCCTGTGCCCGGTCTTCATCATGCAGGTATTTCAGGCAAAGTCCGTACAGTAACGGGATATATCGGTTGTATAGTTCACCGAAATATTCCGTATCGCCGGACTTCGTATAGTGTATCAGTAATTCCTCGTCCGATAGTTTCGATATGTTTCTTTTGAAAAACAACATCTATTCCTCTTCTTCGTCGATAACAACTTGATATTTTTCTTTCATTCTTTCAAAATCACTTGTTATCTGCTCTAATATTTCATGTGTATCTGTATTCTTTACCAAAGCGGGCATACCATAATAGATAGATGCTTTGTATGGCAACAGGATCATCTTTCCTTTGGGTAAAGAGCGTCCCATACCGGTCATGAATACAGGAATATATTTCACTTCAGGCCGTAGCGACAGGATACGGGCAATGCCGGATTTTATTTTTCCCATCTGTTCCGGTTTTCCTCTGGTTCCTTCCGGAAAAAGAATCAGTGAATACCCGGCATCGATGGCTTCAAGCATCTTACGGATCGGATCGTGCTCCGAATCTTTTTCCCCTTTTCTTCTGATAAGAAGCGTATTGATGAAAAAGTTGCTGATGGAAGCCTGAAAGCGGGTTTTCCCGAAATAGTCTTCTGCTGCTACGGGTTTGACTTTCCACAAGAGTTCGCCGGGCAGGGAAGCCAATAGGCTTAGGGCGTCCAGGTGGCTGTTATGGTTGGCAAGGATAATGAATTGCTTTTCTTTTTTAAGGAAGCGGCAATCGGTGAACTGAACCCCTACGATTAATTTCAGGAACCATTGGAAAACACCTTTATATATAATCTGCATGGCAGCAGCTTGCATGAATCTTTTTTCCATTCTCTCCGTTTAATATGCAATGTAATAAACTAAATGAAAAAATACAGGAGCAGTGTAGGACAGCGAATCTATCCGGTCGAATACTCCTCCATGACCGGGAATACTGTTCCCCATATCTTTAATTCCTTTATCTCTCTTGATAGCGGAGATGACTACGTCTCCCGAGAATCCGGCAATCGCAAGGAGGGCGCTAACCAGAATAACGTTGGGAGCGGAGAGGGGAGTCAGGAAACCGAGGAAGTAACCAATGACAGTGGTACTGATGACACCGCCCAGGAAACCTTCCCATGTCTTGTTCGGACTTACTTTCGGAAGAATCTTATGCCGTCCGAGAAGTTTGCCCCAGATAAATTGCATGATATCATTGATTTCCGTAAGGAATACAAGGAACAACAGCAGACCCCGTCCTCCGGAACTGAATCCCGGTAGTTCGGGAAGTGACAGGAGATAAGCGAGGTGGCTGATACCGAATACCGAAAGCATCAGAATCCATTGCAACAGTGCCATCGACTTGGTGATTCCGTGTGTATCTCCCTTTAAAACGAGCCGTAAAGGCAATACGAGGAACATGACTACCGGAATGAAGATGATGAATGCTCCATACCAGGCAAGGTAAGCCAGATAATATTGAATGGGGATAGCCAGTATGCCCCAAAACAGTGCTCCGCGATCTGCCTCTCTGAATCCCAATACAGAATAAAGTTCTCTGAAAGCAATGAAAGAGAGAAAGGCAAGGAAGAAATAAGAGATGTTATAGCTGATAAATACAGCACCGATAAACATACCCGCCATGATCCACCATGAGCGCGTGCGTGCGGCGAGTTCGCTGATATTTGTTTTCGGAGATATCTTTTTTACAAGGAAAAGAATAAGGCTTGCCGTAACAAGCAGTCCGATGATAAGCGAGATGACAATAATCAGCTCATCGCTTAATGTAGGGAATATTTTATCCAGTAGATTTTTCATTTTATTTCAGTGTTTGTTGTGTGTGACATGAGGTACAGGCGATGTATCAGTGTCGCGATAAGACCGATGTTGATAATGATTAGAGCGATGAAGCATACCATCCGGTCGTATCCTGAATGGATGGTGCAGGTGGCGACTACAAAGGTCAGTGTCAGCAATGCCATGCGGTGTTGTTTGGCCATCGGACCATTGAAGAAATGCTGATGTGTTTTATAGGCTCCTATCCAGCGGAAATAAGCTGTCATAACAGCAAGAAGGGCGCCCAGCCATCCCAATTCGACTCCGAATCCACCTGCTACATACCCGACGGGAATGATGAACAATGCATCAGCAAAACGGTCGGGCATATCGTTATAAAGATCTCCGTTGGCACTTTTTTTTCCTCCTTCAATGGCAACCATCCCATCGAACAGGTTGCAGAGCAACCGCGACTGCATACAAACGATGAACAGAATATAGGCTACATATTTATTGAAGCCGGGATAAATAACTGTGCCAATCAGCAGGAGGCAACCTACCATAGCGAAGAATACACTCATCATGGAAATTTGATTGGGAGTGACACCCCAACGAGTTAGTTTGCGGGCAATGTTATTAGCCCAGGCCGTGTTTCGTGAGGCTATTTCCCGCCTTCCGTCGACTTCGTTTTTCATATTTGTGATATGTTTATGATTCGCAAATATACACATCATCTGATGAGTGGCAAAGGAATAAGGGAGAATTTTGAAAGGACTCTTTTTTCTGCCGGATAAAAAAAGTTCAAGTCATTTATGGAATCAGTGTGAAATCTGCATCTCTATAGTAAAAGCGAACTATTAGTAACATTTTAAATAATGAAGTTATGAAAACAAATCAATTCAGAGCAATGATGCTCGTACTGCTGATGGCAGTTGTTTCTTTAGGGATGGTGAACGCGCAAGCTATTACCGTGTCGGGTACTGTGACGGATGCAAAGGATGGAACTCCGCTTGTTGGCTGTTCGGTACAGATAAAGGGTACTACGAAGGGTACGGTAACGAATATGAATGGCCGGTACACGATACAGGCTAAGAAAGGGGAAACGTTGTTGTTTCAGTATATCGGGTATAAGCAAGAGAGAAGGGTGGTAAAATCGGCCACGCTGGATGTGAAGATGAAAGCTGACGAACTGGCATTGGAAGAATGTGTGGTGGTAGGATACGGCCATGAGACAAGAGCTGCAAAAGTAATGTCTACTGCTTACAGGGCAGTATGTCCGACTCCGGGAATCATGTATGATGCTGCAAATGCGGAAGAATACGGAGAGTTTCAGGAGAATGGTTTCAAGAGTGTGTCGGATGCTCCGCTTTCTACTTTCTCTATTGATGTAGACGCCGCTTCTTATAGTAATATGCGTCGTTTTATCAATAAAGGTGAACTGCCTCCGGTTGATGCTATCCGTACGGAAGAATTAGTGAACTACTTTTCTTATGATTATCTGAAGCCGACAGGAAGTGATCCTGTGAAAATTACGATGGAATCCGGAGCCTGTCCCTGGAACACAAACCATCGTCTTGTACGTATCGGCCTGAAAGCAAAAGAAATCCCGACGGATAATCTGCCTGCATCTAATCTGGTATTCCTGATTGATGTCTCCGGTTCTATGTGGGGAGCCAACCGGTTGGATTTGGTGAAGTCATCTCTCAAATTATTGGTAAATAACTTACGTGATAAAGATAAAGTAGCGATTGTGACTTATTCAGGCAGTGCCGGTGTGAAACTGGAAGCAACTCCGGGTAGCGACAAACAGAAGATTCGCGAAGCGATAGATGAATTAACGGCGGGTGGCTCTACGGCAGGTGGTGCAGGTATCTTGTTAGCGTATAAAATAGCCAAGAAGAATCTGATCTCTAACGGCAATAACCGTATCATACTTTGCTCCGATGGTGATTTTAATGTGGGCGTTTCTTCCGCTGAAGGATTGGAACAATTGATTGAAAAAGAGCGCAAGAGTGGAGTATTCCTTACCGTACTGGGTTATGGCATGGGTAATTATAAAGATAAGAAGATTCAGGTGTTGGCTGAAAAGGGAAATGGCAATCATGCTTATATAGATAACTTGCAGGAGGCCAACCGTGTTTTGGTAGGCGAATTCGGTGCTACGCTGCATACAGTGGCAAAAGACGTCAAACTGCAAGTCGAATTTAATCCTTCCCAAGTGCAGGCATATCGTCTGGTTGGTTACGAAAGTCGTCTGTTGAAAGACGAGGACTTTAATAATGATGCTAAAGATGCCGGAGATATGGGTGCGGGACATACAGTGACAGCCTTTTACGAAGTGATTCCTACGGGAGTAAAGAATGAATATGTAGGTAAAATAGACGACTTGAAATATCAGAAGAAAGAGAAAGTGTCCGTGAAGCCGACAGGCTCTAATGAACTCCTGACTGTGAAACTGCGTTATAAAGCTCCGGATAAAGATGTCAGCAAGAAAATGGAACTTCCTTTCGTAGATAATAAAGGAAATAATGTTTCTTCCGATTTCCGCTTTGCTTCTGCAGTGGCTATGTTCGGACAGTTACTCCGGGAGTCTGACTTTAAAGGAAATGCCAGTTACGACAAAGTGATTGATCTGGCCAAACAGGGACTGAATAACGATGATAAAGGATATAGAAGAGAATTCATTCGTTTGGTTGAGGCTGCTAAAGGATTAGAAAGAACAAATTAAGAACTAGGAAAGCAAACAGGAGTCATTGGAAATGTACATCATATTATTATGCGTAATATTCACTGATATGAATAAACGTACAATTCCAGATAGATAGTCCTGGAAAATAATAGTGACGGTATATGCTCGGGATAGTGACGCTATCACTGTTGTATACCGTCACTATCTTTGCCGGATACCGTCACTATAATTAATTTCGCCTCAGTCTGAAACCTTGGGGGATTGCGTTAAAATTCTTATTTTTGCATCATGAAAACATCCTCTTCCCAAACGATTGATCCTGTTGCTTCTTTAAGCTTGTTCTTGCCTTCAGGAATCCTTGATTACTTTACCCTAGTCAATCATGTTTCTCAGGATACTTGCTTTATTCTTTATTTAGAGGAGAAAGCCACTATTCCTGCTGAGTACTCTGATCTCCATCTTCACTCAAAAGGTTTCCTCCCTGAGATTGAAGTTCAGGACTTCCCTATCCGTGGTAAAGCCGTTTATTTACGTATCAAGCGTCGTCGCTGGGAAGATCCATCCACTGGGCAGACATATAGTCGTGACTGGAGTTTGGTAGCCACCGGTACTCGCATAACCGCTGAGTTCGGTGCTTTTTTAAAAGAATTACTTAGATAATCACGCCGTTAGCTGCCAAAGTGTAGCTGAGCATTACTGTATGGATGGCAAACAGCTTCAAAGCCAATATAAAGACCACCTGAGTGACTTCCAGAATTGGGATCAGAGAGCACATGCCCAAGAGTATATCCTTTATCCAAAGAATATGGGTTATCACCTATGTATTGACGAAACGGCTTTAAGTAAGGGAGATCTTTATACCATCTTAATAAATAGAGATAAGCGAGGTAGGAAAGGTTCTATTATAGCTGTAATTCAGGGCACTAAAACCGATGATATCATTGCGGTACTTACAAAGATGCCACAGGAGCTGCGTAATCAGGTCAAAGAAATTACACTGGATATGGCAGGGAGCATGCAAAAGATTGCCAAAACGTGCTTTCCACGTGCCATGCAGGTGATTGATAGGTTTCATGTACAAAAACTTGTATACGAAGCTGTACAAGAGTTGCGCATTACATATAGATGGCAAGTGATAAAAGAGGAGAATAAAGCTATGAAAGCGGCAAAAGAGAAGGGGGAAGTATATAAAGCAGAAGAACTCGAAAACGGAGATACACTCAGGCAATTATTGGCCAGAAGCAGATATTTATTATTTAAATCACCTGATAAATGGACCAAGAGTCAGAAAATCAGGGCAGAATTACTTTTCAAGCAGTTTGAAGATATTAAGCACGTATATTACTACTCATTGGAGTTGGGAAAGATCTTTTCCACAAACTATGACAAGGATGTAGCAAGAGCAAAGCTGGCACTATGGTATAATAAGATTGAAGAATATGGATACGATACATTCACAACAGTAGCAAACTCTATTGAGAATCATTATGAAAGGATTCTGAACTTCTTTGTGAACAGGAGTACAAATGCAGCAGCGGAAGCATTTAATGCTAAAATCAAAGCATTTAGGGCATCATTTAGAGGAGTAGTGGATATGAGCTTCTTCCTTTTTAGGCTAGCAAAGGTATATGCATGAAGGGAATTGACTAAACTTAATCCCCCAAGAATTACAACTGAGCCCAGTCTTTCACAATTCAAAAACGGGCAAGTAGTCAAACGTCCAGACGCAGCACTAATCAATACCAAACTACGTAATATACCCAATGAATACCAAGAGAAACTTGACAGCATCAAATGCATTCAGGGTTCCTTTGGGGTCAGCCCGAAAAAACTTCTATTTTTAATTATGACTGCACTGATAGTAGTTGGATGTAGTAAAAGTGATGAAGAAAAAAGTGACATTCAGGAAATTTGGCTAAATGGATACAAAGCTCTTACTCCAGAGTCTGATTACGAAAATATTTCCACCACATTTTTATTATTTAAGGCTGACAACAATGAGGAATTTGATGTGAAAAAGCAAACTTTTTCAGGGAATATACTTGATTATCAAAAAATACAAGATGAAACTTGGAATTTGCTGTCAAAATCAAAAATTAAAAAGAAAGATGGTAGCATAGTTGATGCTACTTATTCTATATTTGCCTCGTCAATAAAGGAAACATATACTTCCGCTAAAGTAAAGATTGGTAAATATTTTATGGTAGCAATATATAGCGACTCTAAAACAGGATATCATTGGCTATATTCAAATAAATATGCTTGTCAATATGTTGACATACCATATCGATATAATCCATGGGACTATTCTGTGGTTTTCCCATGTGATTTGCATAATTATGGAAAGATAGAATGGGTTTCATGGAATCAAACTCCTTATCCATATGAGTTTGAATTTTCAAAATAGGTCCATCTGCCGAAAACATTTAAAATCAGCAATACTCATTTCAAATCGGACTCTCTATAAAATAGAGCAATTTCTCAAGCTCTGAAAATAAAATATAGATACCTCTAACACTTTACTGTATCTGTTTCAAATTGCTAATAATAAAGCGATGAATTCAAATTCATCGCTTTATTATTAGCCCTAGATGGAAATATTTCCTTTACTCTTTTGTATTCTCATCCCCCACTATACCTGA
>OKXG01000482.1_pt1 | contig 9334 bp, 5 predicted proteins | sample 1607631 | NCBI WGS metagenome assembly OKXG01 (sample SAMN02674607, study PRJEB24791) | human gut metagenome, SKBSTL069 | isolation source: stool | host: Homo sapiens | place: USA | reverse complement strand
ATTCACGTACACGGTCGAAGATTACCACCTTGTCATTGATAGAGTAACCGATAGCTGTCAGGATAGCACCGATAAACGTTTGGTCAATTTCCAGTGAGAATGGAACGATACCCCATAACAATGAGTAAGCACCGATAATCATGATGGTATCGCATGATAGAGCTACGATAGAGCCAATACTATATGCGATGTTACGGAAACGGATTAAGATATACAGACCGATAGCGATCAAAGCCAGTACTACGGAATAGATGGCACCTGTTTTGATATCGTCTGCGATACTCGGACCCACTTTTTGAGAACTTACAATACTACCACCAGTGTGATTGTCACGGTCGATAAAGGTAGCTAGAGTGATGTTTTGAGTCAGCACAGGTTTCAAAGTCTCATATAAATATGCTTCGATTTGAGAGTCAACATCGTTTCCTGCATCTTCAATACGGTAGTTGGTGCTGATACGTACAGTTTTCTTATCTGTACCGATAGCGATAACACTAACGTTAGCATCACCGAACTTGCTGGAGATCAATTCACGAATCTGTTCGGGTTCTACCGGATTCTCGAACTGTACCTTGAAGTTACGTCCACCGGTAAAGTCGATACTCTGGCTTAAACCGCGCATGGCAAATGAACCGATACAAACGAGGATGATGGCTACAGTGATGATAAGGGATTTTTTGTTTGTTCCCATAAAATCAAAACGTGTGTTGGTCATCAAGTTTCTTGAAACAGGGGTTGTGAATGTAAGGTTCAATAGTTTGTCCTTGTTCATGAAGTGTTCGTAAACTATACGGGTCATGAACACAGCGGTGAAGAAGGATACTAGAATACCGATAATCAATGTCGTAGCAAAACCACGAATCGGACCGGTACCGAAGTTAAACAGAATGATACCTGTGATGATGGATGTCAGGTTCGAGTCGAAGATAGCGGAGAATGCGTTGGAATAACCGTCAGCAAGTGCTTTCTTCACACCTTTACCGGCACGAAGTTCTTCTTTAGTACGTTCGTAGATAAGTACGTTCGCATCCACTGCCATACCTAGTGACAACACCATACCGGCAATACCGGACATTGTCAATGCTGCCTGGAAGGAGGAGAGGACACCTAATACGAAGAAGAAGTTCAGGAACAATGCACCATTGGCAATCATACCCGGTATGAAGCCGTACATCATACACATATAGATCATCAACAGAATCAGAGCCACTACGAATGAGAATACACCTGCATTGATAGATTCCTGACCCAATGACGGACCAACGATATCTTCCTGTACGATGTGAGCCGGAGCCGGCATCTTACCTGATTTCAATACGTTTGCCAAGTCCTTTGCCTGTTCAGGAGTGAAATGACCTGTAATCTGTGAACGTCCACCTGTGATTTCAGAGTTTACGTTTGGTGCAGAATATACATAGTTGTCAAGAACGATAGCGATAGAACGACCGATGTTCTGTTTGGTCAGCTGTGCCCAACGACGTGCACCGTCAGAGTTCATTGTCATGCTGACAGCCGGTTTGCTGTATTGGTCGAATTCATCTTTCGCGTCTGTTACTACATCACCTTCCAACGGAGCTTTACCGTTGCGTTCGGTAGACTTGATAGCATATAATTCGAACGTCTGTCCTTTCTTGTCAAATTCAGAAGGAGAAACACCCCATTTCAAACGAAGGTCTTTCGGGAGTTCTGCTTTAACTTCCGGCATAGCCAGATATTTGTTGATATCAGCAGTGTCTTTGTAGTTAGCGTAACCGATCACAGGACCTTGTCCGCTAGAGTTCAACTGCAGGATAGCCAACAGAGGGTATTGCTTTTTAATTTCTGCCAGGTTAGTTGTTGAATTATCTTCAGTAGTTGTAGCATCTCCTTTCAGGGCAGCAGCAAGACTGTCGGCAGCACTTACGCTTTTCTTGGCCGGAGTAGCTTCTGCAAGCGGAGCTTCTTTGGTGGAATCTACAGCGGTAGAGTCTGCATCTGTCTCCTGCGCTAATACAGCGCGCAATTTAGCATCAGCAGATTGCATGGCAGGAAGAACTTCTTTAGCTGTATAAGTTTCCCAGAATTCCAGGTTAGCAGAACCTTGGAGAAGTTTTCTCACACGTTCCGGCTCTTTGATACCCGGCAATTCCACCATGATACGACCCATTTTGTCTTCCAGGCTCTGGATATTCGGCTGAACAACACCGAAACGGTCGATACGTGTACGAAGTACGTTATATGAGTTTTCAACAGCAGCTTTTACTTCTGCTCTCAATACTTTTTCAACTTCTGCATCCGATGATTTCTGGTTAACTTTGTCTTTCAACTGTTGTGTTGCGAAGAGTTCGGAAAGTTTTGCGTTAGGAGCAGCTTTGTGGTATTCTCTGACAAATAGCGTGATGATATCATCCTGGCTGTTTACAGCCTGTTTTGCAGCTTCTGCCAATGCATTGTTGAAAGCTTCATCCGGCTTGTTGTCAGCCAGTGCTTTGATAACATCAGGTACAGAAACTTCAAGGATAACGTTCATACCACCCTTCAGGTCCAAACCTAAACTAATCTCCATCTCACGACATTGTTTCAGCGTCCAGTTACCCAACCACACTTTCTCATTGGAGAGAGAGTCGAGGTAGTCTTGTTCCACTTTCGGGTCGCCGTTCGCAATTTCTTTCGCCTTGTTGGTATAATGGCGTGTTACGAAGGAGAAGGAGAGGTAGAACACGCATACCAGCGTGAGTAATACCGCAAAAACCTTTACAAATCCTTTGTTTTGCATTTTACTTTTAATTTATGATGATTACTTTTTTAATTTAATTTTCAGTTAAATTCTGTCGTACACAAGTTCTTTTTGCCGCATACAAGGCTGCAAATATAGTTTTTTTTTCACATTTATATGTAACAAGCCCTCAAATATTTGATGTTTAAGGGCTTTTTTGCAGAATTATTTCATTCCCCTGTTTTTCAATAATGGTTCCAAGCTAGGCTCTGTTCCTCGGAAATTTTTATAAAGCACCATCGGGTCTTCACTGTCTCCTTTTTCCAAAACATTGTGGCGGAACAGATCTGCGGTGGTTTTATCAAAAACTCCGTGTTCTTTGAAAGCTTCAAAAGCATCGTTATCCAATACGTTGGCCCACAGATAACTGTAATATCCGGCAGCGTACCCACCGATGATATGATTGAAGTAAGTAACGCGGTAACGTGGCGCTATCTCAGGGATCAGATTGAGTTTGTCCATCGCTTCTTTCTCGAATGAAAGTATATCCATATTATTTACATCTGTTATTGTGTGCAGGTTCATGTCAAGGATAGCGGCTGCCAGCAATTCGGTAGTCATGAATCCTTGATTGAAAGTCTTCTGTTGCAGTATCTTTTCGATGATTTCGTCGGGTATCACTTCTCCTGTCTGATAATGTTTGGCATACATTTTCAGCACTTCGGGTTCAGTCGCCCAATGTTCGTTGATTTGAGAAGGAAGTTCTACAAAGTCACGTACCACGTTGGTTCCCGATGTTCCTTTGTATTCACATTTTGTCAGCAGTCCGTGCAGAGCGTGACCAAATTCGTGAAACAGGGTTTCCACTTCATCCATGGTCAATAAAGAGGGGGTGTCGCCTACCGGCTTGGTAAAGCTGCAAACGTTGCATACCAACGGACGGGTTGTTCCGTGTTGCTCACGATAGTTGCTCATCCATGCACCACCGCTTTTCCCGGGACGTGGGAAATAGTCTACATAGAAGATACCGAGCTGGGAACCGTCTGCGTCTTTCACTTCAAAGACTTCTACATCAGGGTGATAAGTTGGTATGCCTTCCAGTTTGCTTAGGGTGATGCCATATAATTTGTTGGCTACGGCGAAAGCGCCATCGCGTACATTCTCCAGTTTGAAATAAGGTTTTGTATCCTCTTCAGACAGATTATATTTTTCTTTCCGCAGTTTTTCGGTGTAATACCACCAGTCCCATGCTTCCAGTTTTTCTCCTTTTCCTTCCTTGTCCATTAACTTCTGGAGTTCGCCAGCTTCTGCTTTTGCTTTTGGCAGTGCGTAGCTCCAGAGGTTATTTAAAAGGCTCATTACGTTGTTGGCGTTCTTTGCCATGGTTTCATCCAGGACGAAGTTTGCATAACAGTCGAAACCTAATAAGTTCGCTTTTTCCAGGCGGAGAGAAACGATCTTGCGGATGTTTTCCTTGTTATCGTTCCCGTCGTTGTTGTTGCCGCGGTTGATATAAGCTTTGTATATTTGCTCCCGGAGCGGGCGATTTTCAGAATATTGCAGGAAAGGCAGACGGCTGGCATTGTGCAGGGTGAACAACCATTTTCCCGGTTGTCCGGCTGCTTTCGCTTCTTCGGCCGCACTTTGGCGGAACCATTCAGGCAATCCTGCCAGATCTTCTTCCTTGTCAACGAAAAGTTGGAAGGCATTATTCTCATTCAGCACATTGTTGCTGAAAGTGATGCCAAGTGTAGAAAGCTCCTTGTTGATTTCGCGGAGGCGAGTTTGGTCCTTTTCGCCAAGGTTCGCTCCGGAACGGATAAATCTTTTATAAGTCTTGTCCAGCAGACGTTCTTGTTCCGATGTCAGGTTCAGTGAATCCTTCTTTTGATAGACGTTGTTCACGCGCTTAAACAGTTTCTCGTTCAGAGAGATATTATCATCATGTTCTGAAAGAACTGGTGCCAGTTTGATGGAAAGTGCGGTCAGCGAATCAGTAGTTTCCGCATCTGTCATATTGAAGAAAATGATGCTTACCCGGTCTAAGATGGGTGCGCTGTTATCCAAAGCCACAATCGTATTTTCGAATGTCGGAATTTCCGGGCTTTCGATGATGGCTTCGATATTTTGATTCTGTTCTTCTATACCTTTTAGAAAGGCAGGTTCATAGTGCTCTAATTTAATCTTGTCGAAAGAAGGAACACCATACTCGGTTTGAAACTCTGTAAAGAAAGGATTGCTTTCTGTTTTCGTAGCACAGGAGTACATCATACAACTTACTGCTAAAATGGTTAGTGTCTTTTTAATCATCATAAGTGTTTTTTATTAGAGTTTTCAGTTCTCATCGTTTACTGATATAGCACCAAATCGGATAGTGGTCTGATGCTTTGATAGACCGGTCTACCGTGCAATTGTAGGCTTTCAGGTTGGGGCTGATCAAGATATTGTCTATGCGGAAATAGAACTTGTTCTGATTGTAGGAAATACCCAATCCTTTACCGGACTGTGTGAATGCATCGTCTAGTTTTTGAGTCAGGATGCGATGTGTATACGAGATAGAACCGTCGTTGAAATCGCCGCATACTATGGTTGTCGGATATTTACTTTCTGCAATGGTTTTAGCCACAGAATCTGCTTGTGTAGCCCGGATAGCCGATGCTTCCGCCAGTTTTCTTATTAATTGCCTAAGTCCGGTTTTTACTTTCTTGGCATTCGGGTCTTTAATCATATCCTCATACATCCCTCTGTCTTCTTTGGTGAGCTTGTTGGATTCCAGGTGGTTGTTGATTAATGTAAGAGTGTCGTTATTCACATTCAGTACATATTTCATGGAGCCGTTATAATTACTTTCATATTCGATGGGATGTATCGAGAGTATGGGGAACTTGGAGAAACAGGCAAGTTGCACATCTCCTTTCCCTTGTTGGTGGACGGATTGGTAAGGATAGGCTTTCAATGCTTTTTTAATGTCCTGTTCCGTCAGGTATTTCTTGTTGGTAGCGGTGTTATATTCTTGCAGACAGATAATATCGGCGTTACTATCTACAAGATAAGACAATACCGGGTTTTTTCCATCTTTCTTCTCCAAATTGTTGAAACTCATTACGTTGTAGGATAGGATTTTGATGCTTCCTTCTGGTATGGTTTTTGTGGTGGAGTTAAAAGGAATATAAGTCCGTATCTGCGGAATACAAATTAGAAAACCGATGGCAGGCAAGAGCGCATAGCGGTAATTGACAAATGCCCAGAAGCCGATAAAAATCAGATTAATCGTCAGGAATATCGGAAATGCAAGTCCCAAGCTGGAAGCAAGTGGGTTTATTTTCGGGTTAAGGTAAGGGCTATAAGCGCTTAATATCAACGTTCCCACGAAGAGAGCGTTGACAGCAAGTATCAGATATGCGACAAATTTGCCAATATGTTCCATTCTTTTATCTTTTGCTTGCGTCGAACAAGCTTTTCTTTTCTTCAGTTGTCAGACTGTCGTAACCGGATTTTTTTAGTTTTTCCAAAATACGGTCCACTTCATCTGACTGTGCTTTTTTGTGGGCATTGTAATCATAATCCTTCTCGCGACCGGTGGCACTGTTTCCATAGTGTACCTTCATTTTCGGTTTCCGTTTCCATGTTTTCTTCTGAAACAAGGAGGTGAAACCATCCAGAATCCAGTTGATCCAGTAAGTCAAATCAGTTCCTTTATTTAGGCTGGCGGCAAACCAAAGTCCAGCAAGAGCACCACCCAGGTGGGCGATATGTCCTCCGGCATTACTTGAGGTGATGGATAATACATCGATTCCGATAACAACCAGTGCCAGGTATTTGAGACGGATAGCGCCGAAAAGAAAAAGTTGCACCCTGTAATTAGGCTCACGATAAGCCGTAGCGGCTACGATGGCTAATACGGAAGCCGACGCTCCTACCAATGTTGAGCCTACCACTTGCGAACTGAATAAAGGAAATACATTGTAGGCGATCATATACAGTAAACCTCCGCAGATACCTCCCAATACATATAGTCCTCTTAAATGTTTGGCCGAGAAAAAGTAGAGAAACAAACTTCCGAACCAATACAGCCAGAGCATATTGAATAAAATATGCAGGATGCCGGCATGCATAAACATATAAGTAAATAGCGACCACGGTTGATGCATAAACCCGATAAAGGATGCCGGTAAGGCAAATATACCGAATATATCGGGGGTACTTACTTCAAAAAGTCGCAGGAAAACGTTAATCAACGTGCCGATCAGAAAGATGCCTACGTTGATATAAATCAGTTGGATGAAAATATTTCCTCTTCTGAATGTCTCCTTTAAATCAGCTATAATATGTTCCATTGTTATTGCTTTTTTTTCTCCAATACAAAATCAGGATCAATCCGAATAACATTCCTCCCAGGTGAGCAAAGTGAGCGACATTATCTCCGGCGCTATTGGCAAGCCCTGCCCATAATTCAATTGCGGCATATCCTATCACGAAGAACTTCGCTTTGATAGGGAAAGGCAGCGGAAAGATGAACAACCGGTTGTTGGGAAACAGCATACCAAATGCCAGCAAAATGGCGTAAACGGCTCCCGAGGCACCTACGGTGGTCATCATGTTCAGATATTGCTCCATAGGGATAACGCCATATCCGATCAAATTCACTTGTGTATGTTGGCTAAGTTCTATCACATATTGAATATATTGCACTCCTTCCTGGATAAGTCCCGCACCGATACCACAGAGAATATAGTAGAAGAGGAAACGTTTGGGTCCCCAGGTTTGTTCGAGAATCGGTCCGAACATGAAAACTGCAAACATATTAAAGAAAATGTGGCTGAATCCGCCGTGCATGAACATATAAGTGATAAGCTGTGCCGGATTAAAGTCACTTGCGAGGAAAAAATGTAATCCCAGATAATTCGTTAAATCCAGGCCGTAACGTTGGGCTACGATTGTCCCGAAAAATACTAGTACATTGATAATTATCAGGTTTTTAGTTACAGTTGGCATCATTTTAATTTCTGAATATTTAGATAATAGACGCAAAAGTACGAATAAATTCTGTTTTAAAGCATGAAAAACGCTTCCTATTAGCTCTTTTTCAATAATTTGCTGCGTTTTTTTTATGTTTTTATTTGATATGTTGTTTTGTTCGGCTATATTTGTGGAATCAATCCATTGTGGGATAATCTTTTGTGTAACAAATATATTAATTAATCATTTTACGTATTATGAATAAGTCTGATCTTATTAGTGCAATGGCTGCTGAAGCTCAAATGAGCAAAGCCGATGCAAAAAAAGCACTTGATGCTTTCATCACTTCAGTTACTAATGCTATGAAAGCTGGTGACAAAGTATCTCTCGTAGGTTTTGGTACTTTCTCTGTAAGCGAAAGAGCTGAAAGAACTGGTATTAACCCTTCTACAAAGGCAACTATTACTATTCCTGCTAAGAAAGTAGCTAAATTTAAAGCTGGTGCTGAATTATCTGCAGCTGTTGAATAAGATAGATAGTTGAAAGAAATTAGGAGAGGAGACGCGATGCGTCTCCTTTTTTTGTATCTTTGCGCGCAAGAAATAACTTGATTATGAAGATAGAAGATAAACTTGTAGCGTCCGTTATCAGCGGACTGAAAGCACTCTACGGTCAGGAAGTCCCTGAAAAGATGGTGCAAATGCAAAAAACAAAGAAAGAATTTGAAGGACATTTGACACTGGTCGTGTTCCCTTTTCTAAAGATGTCGAGAAAAGGACCGGAGCAAACGGCACAGGAAATCGGTGAATATCTGAAGGCAAACGATCCGGCTGTAGCAGCGTTTAATGTGATAAAAGGGTTCTTGAACCTGACTATTGCATCGGCTACATGGATTGAGTTGCTGAATGAGATTCAGGCAGATGAACAGTACGGCTTAGTGCAGGTCACTGACGCTTCTCCATTGGTGATGATTGAGTATTCTTCTCCGAATACAAATAAACCGCTTCACTTGGGACACGTGCGTAATAACCTTTTAGGCAACGCATTGGCTAACATTGTAGCGGCAAACGGCAATAAGGTAGTCAAAACAAATATTGTAAACGACCGTGGTATCCACATCTGTAAGTCCATGCTGGCATGGAAGAAATACGGAAACGGTGAAACTCCTGAAACTTCGGGTAAGAAGGGTGACCACCTGGTAGGTGATTATTATGTATCTTTCGATAAGCATTATAAAGCGGAAGTAAAGGAGCTGATGGCTAAATTTACAGCGCAGGGAATGAGTGGCGATGAAGCGAAAGCAAAGGCTGAAGCTGAATCTCCATTGATGCAGGAAGCCCGCGAAATGTTGGTGAAGTGGGAAGCCGGTGATCCGGAAGTACGCGGATTGTGGGAGATGATGAACAACTGGGTATATGCAGGATTTGATGAGACTTACAAGATGATGGGTGTCGGCTTCGACAAGATATATTATGAATCCAATACTTACCTCGAAGGAAAAGAGAAGGTGATGGAAGGGCTCGAGAAGGGTTTCTTCTTCAAGAAAGAAGATGGTTCCGTATGGGCGGACCTGACTGCCGAAGGATTGGATCACAAACTGCTTCTTCGTGGTGACGGAACCTCTGTCTACATGACACAGGATATTGGTACGGCCAAACTTCGTTTCGCTAGATCGGAAGA
>OKXG01000410.1_pt1 | contig 10842 bp, 8 predicted proteins | sample 1607631 | NCBI WGS metagenome assembly OKXG01 (sample SAMN02674607, study PRJEB24791) | human gut metagenome, SKBSTL069 | isolation source: stool | host: Homo sapiens | place: USA | reverse complement strand
ATATAATCAGAACTTGTGGTTATAGTTTATCTTATACTCTAAACAAGTTTTCTCCCTATGCAAAAGAAGTTGGCATAGGATGAAAAGAAACTTACCTATATGTACTTGAGAGAGAAAACAAAGAGGTCCGAACTCTTCAGTCCAGACCTCCAATTATAAAAAGGGATTTCTTTATCCCAGATGATCTCTTATCAATCAAATATCTTCTCTCTTTTATTTTCTCCGGTTTCACTCAACCCATACTTTGCCCTCGTTATATTCTGAATTATCTCTCTCTGTACGCTTTCCAATGCACTTATTTCTTTTTGTAATAACTCCAAGGCAGAACCTTTCTGCAATAAATAAGACCGTTCAGTATATTTTATATAAGAAGTCGGAATCTCCTGCTTCTTTTCTTTATAATAGGCAATCGCATATCGCAAAGCTTCCGATCTATATTTGCAGACAGCCTTTCGTTCGGCATAGTACAAATCTTTATAAGCATTCTCTTCACTTCTCAACTTTTTCCAGAATGCAGAAAAGGCTGTTGATACAGCATCTTTCTCTTCCTTGGTTACCGCTTCTTTTTGCTTCTTCACCAGATCTTTATATTCTTTGTATGTATTTAAAAACTTATCCAGTTCCTCTTTACTGGCTTTATGTTCCAGACGATAAGTCTCCAAAGAAGCAGGACGCTCGTATTCGACAACCTGTTGCAGATAAGGCAAATCATTCCAACTTATATATTTATTGTTTGCTTCACAATAATCTGCGTAAGCAGCTGCAAGCTGCCAACTATATTCTTTTGTCTTTTGACTCAATTCCTCGTTGATGGCGGACAAGTTCTTTTCCATCTCTTTCAAGTCCTGTGCCAATACCGTTTGCATACTTCCCCATCCGGAGAGAAACAAACAAAGCATACTCCATAAAACTGTTTTCATAATAAGATGATTTAAATTTTCTCCAAAGTTATTGTTTCTCTACAGAATTCCAAACACAATTACAGATTTGCGATATATTTCCATAATGGAGCAGCATTCAGCGCTTGCATAATTTCGTTCTTATCGAGCAGACTTTTGACTTCTTCCAATGTGAGCAGATGGACGGTGATATCTTCAGTAGCTTCCAGATGCTGATGGTCTATCAGTTCCACGTCTGTGGCAAGAAAACAGTAAGTCAGATTGGTATGAGTGCTCGGATTAGCGGAAATCACCATATACTCTTGCCAGTTTCCTTTTCCGTAGCCCGTTTCTTCCCACAATTCACGCTGGGCGGACACTAACGGCGAAGCATCTTCCTTCTCGCAGACACCGGCACACAGTTCATAACAAGTTCGTTCGATTCCCGGACGGTACTGGCGGACAAAAACGAATTGACCATCTTTGGTAATGGCAATGGTATTTACCCAGTCGGGATACTCAAGGATATAATACTCGGGGATATGATTCCCATTGGGAAGTAACATATCTTCGCAACGCACAGTCAGCCATGGACGGCGAAATAGATATTTGCTACTTACCGTTTTCCAGGCTTTATTCTTCTCTTCCATAAGATTTGTTTTTCTCCCGGCAAAAATACGAATTCCTCCGGATTATCCTACCTTTCGGTTGCTTGTTTTTATTCGTCTGTGTCGATACAAGTGATCTCTATCTCATGTATCTGCTCCAAGTATTTTTTGGTAGAGCTTACCAAAGAACTTCCCATGTAGAATAAAAACATCAGGCTGATAATAACCATCAATGCACCAATCATGGCAAAACGACTGCGCTGTTCAAAAATACTGCTATTCATAACTCTGCCTCCTCTTATTTTTTGTCCACTACAAAGATAACACGCGAGGGCTACAAAAAAGTTACAAGAATGTTTCAAAAAACTTAAATATTGAAATTCTGTTCGTATCTTTGCACCAACTAACTAACAACCTCTTTATTACAATATGGCATTTACGAATAATATTATGATTGTCCGGCATAAATTGCTGGCAGACCTCGTTAAACTCTGGAAAAACGACGAATTAGTGGAAAAGATAGACCGGCTTCCGATTGAGTTGAGTCCACGAAAATCGAAACCCCTAGGACGGTGTTGCGTACATAAAGAACGCGCAGTGTGGAGATACAAGACTTTTCCCCTGATGGGACTGGATATGACAGACGAACACGACGAAGTTACCCCACTTTCCGAATATGCACAATTGGCATTGAGTCGTCCCGAACCAGAAAAGGAAAATATCATGTGCGTCATCGACGAGGCCTGTTCTTCCTGTGTACAGATCAATTATGAAATAACCAACCTTTGTCGCGGATGCGTGGCACGTAGTTGTTACATGAACTGCCCTAAAGATGCGATACGTTTCAAGAAAAACGGTCAGGCAATGATTGACCATGACACATGTGTCAGTTGCGGTATTTGTCACAAGAGTTGTCCTTATCACGCTATTGTATATATTCCCGTACCTTGTGAAGAGTCTTGTCCGGTAAAAGCTATCAGCAAAGATGAACACGGCATAGAGCACATTGATGAAAGCAAGTGTATCTACTGTGGAAAATGCATGAATGCTTGTCCGTTCGGGGCTATCTTCGAAATCTCGCAAACATTCGATGTATTGCAACGCATCCGTAAAGGGGAAAAGATGGTAGCCATCATCGCCCCGTCTATTTTGGGACAGTTTAAGACTTCTATCGGACAAGTGTACGGTGCTTTCAAAGAAATAGGATTTACGGATGTGATCGAAGTGGCCGAAGGTGCTATGGCAACCACCAGTAATGAAGCACACGAGTTACTGGAGAAACTGGAAGAGGGACAGAAGTTTATGACTACTTCCTGTTGTCCTTCTTATATCGAACTGGTAGAGAAACATATTCCGGATATGAAACCTTATGTTTCTACCACCGGATCACCGATGTACTACGCTGCACGGATTGCCAAAGAGAAGCATCCGGATGCTAAGGTTGTATTTGTCGGTCCTTGTGTGGCAAAACGAAAAGAAGTACGCCGCGATGAAGCCGTGGATTATATTCTGACGTTCGAAGAAATCGGTTCGATTCTTGACGGGCTGGGTATTCAGCTGGAACAAATGCAGGAGTTCTCCGTATTACATACTTCCGTTCGCGAAGCACACGGATTTGCACAGGCAGGTGGTGTGATGGGAGCTGTCAAAGCTTATCTGAAAGAAGAAGCGGATAAAATCAATGCAATACAAGTGTCGGACATCAATAAAAAGAATATCGCTCTGCTGCGTGCTTGCGCCAAGACAGGAAAGGCTGCGGGGCAGTTTATTGAAGTGATGGCATGTGAGGGTGGATGCATCACCGGGCCAAGTACGCATAATGATATTGTTTCGGGACGTCGCCAATTGGCACAAGAGCTGCTCAAACGAAAAGAGAGCTATGAAACAATGGATCGATAAACTACGGCAGGAAAGAACACTTAGCCCGGAAGAGCTCCGGCAACTGTTGACCGAATGTGACGCAGAAACCCTGCGTTACATCAATAAACAGGCGCAGGAAGTCGCTCTCCGCCACTTCGGAAATAAGATTTATATCCGTGGACTGATTGAAGTCAGCAATTGCTGCCGGAACAACTGTTATTACTGTGGTATCCGAAAAGGAAATCCCAATATCGAACGTTACCGATTGAGTTTAGAAAGTATACTGGATTGTTGCCGGCAAGGATATAAATTAGGTTTCCGCACTTTCGTGCTGCAAGGAGGAGAAGATCCCGCACTGACAGACGATCGGATAGAAATGACTGTTGCCCGTATCAGGCAGAATTATCCGGATTGTGCCATTACACTGTCGCTCGGAGAAAAGTCGCGTGATGCATACGAACGTTTCTTCCGTGCCGGAGCCAACCGTTATCTGTTACGTCACGAAACTCACAATGAGTCGCATTACCGGCAACTGCATCCGGCAGAAATGTCCGGCAAACAGCGCCTGCAATGTTTAGCGGATTTAAAAGACATCGGCTATCAGACAGGAACCGGAATTATGGTCGGCAGCCCAGGGCAAACAGTAGAACATATCATCGAGGATATCTTGTTCATTGAAAAGCTACAGCCGGAAATGATTGGCATCGGCCCTTTCCTACCCCATCATGATACGCCTTTTGCCCAATATCCCAGCGGAACGGTGGAACGGACGATTCTTTTATTATCGATCTTCCGTTTGATGCATCCATCCACATTGATTCCGGCAACAACGGCTCTCGCCACTCTTATTCCTGATGGTAGGGAGCGGGGTATATTGGCAGGTGCAAATGTGGTTATGCCCAACCTGTCTCCCCGGGAAGAACGGAGAAAATATGAATTATACAATGACAAAGCTTCACTCGGAGCGGAATCCGCCGAAGGACTGGCTACCTTACAAAAGCAGTTGAATGCCATCGGCTATGAGATATCTACCGAAAGGGGCGACTTTAAGCGCACCACAGATTACACGGATTCACACAGATTTATAGCTTATCTTTCGATTTATTTCTACTATATATTCTCTTCAATCTGTGTGAATCTGTGTAATCTGTGGTGAATTAATCCTGATAATATACCCGTTTCACCCGTGTTGATATACTTGTCAACACTTCATAAGGAATCGTATCCAGCTTATCGGACAACACCGTAATCGGCAGATCATCACCGAAGATGATAGCTTGATCGCCTTCCCGACAATCAATCTCCGTCACATCAATCATGCAGACGTCCATACAGATATTTCCTACATAAGGAGCTTTCTTTCCGTTCACCAGGCAATAGGCGTTGCCGCGTCCCAAGTGGCGGTTCAGTCCATCCGCATAACCGATAGGAATAGCTGCAATGCGTGAAGGACGTACCAAATGCCCCATCCGGCTATATCCGACTGTATCTTCTTGAGGAACCTCCCGGATCTGAAGGATGGTGGTCTTGAGCGTACTTACATTATGTATTATCGAATTGTCTATCGGGCTGACTCCATAAAGTCCGATTCCCAAGCGCACCATATCGTACTGTGCTTCGGGAAAACGCTCGATTCCTGCCGTATTACAGATATGACGGAGAATTTTATGAGAGAAGGCGGCCTGCAATTCTTGCGAACCTTTCTCAAACAATTCAATCTGTCCGCGGGTGAAAGCGTCGAACTGTGACGAATCACTTCCTACAAAATGAGAGAATACCGAACGGGGAATCACCGCGCTCTGATTCTTCAGTCGACGGATAAGCAATGGAATATCCTCTACCGCAAAGCCCAAACGGTGCATACCTGTATCAAGTTTCACATGAATGGGGAAGTTGGTGATTCCTTCTTTCTCCGCAGCTTTGATAAGTGCGTCGAGCAGATGGAAATTATAGACTTCCGGTTCCAGTTTATAATCAAACATGGTTTTGAATGCGGTAAGTTCCGGGTCCATAATGATAATAGAGGCGGTAATGCCTGCCTTGCGGAGTTCGGAACCTTCATCAGCAACGGCTACGGCCAGATAATCGACATGGTGTTCCTGTAAACTCTTGGCTATTTCATACGAACCGGCTCCGTAAGCTGATGCTTTCACCATACAGATCATCTTTGTTTCCGGATGGCGAAGCATAGAACGGTAATGGTTCAAGTTGGCTACCATCGCTCCGAGATTTACTTCAAGAATGGTTTCATGTACCTTCAATTCGAGGGCTTCGGATACCAAATCAAAGTTGAACACGCGGGAACCTTTCACCAGAATCACTTCCGAATGAAGCGATTTAAGTATATTGGATGCAAGGAGTGCTTCTGTATTAGGGAAGAAGTAGCGTTCGAGATCATCATCAAAACGGGCGGAACAAGAAGATATCTCCTGCCCTACTCCAATCAGTTTATTAATACCTTTACTCTGCACCAATTGTGCCACACGCCGATAAAGCGTAGCGGTACTTTGTCCGGTTTCCAGTATATCCGACAGGATAAGCGTCCGTTTCAAGCCTTTCTTTTCCGAGCGGCGTACAAGGAAATCGAGAGCAATATCCAATGATGCCAGGTCTGAATTGTAGCTATCATTAATCAGTACACAGTTATTCTTTCCTTCTTTCACCTCCAGACGCATGGCAATCGGTTCGAGACGGGCCATCCGCTCGGTTATCTGGTCGGCAGGTGTCATCAGGTAAAGACAAGCTGCCAGACAATTCAGTGCATTTTCAATGGAAGCGTCATCGATGAAAGGGATACAGAAAGTATTATCCATCTCCAGATAACGATAAGATATAACGGTATGATCTTCTTTCTTGGTCACACGGCTGATATACAACGGGCGTTCAATGTCGGTACGGCTCCAGGCAATCTCACGTGCCGTCAGCATTGATTTTGCGACACAATTGCTGATTAACTCGTTATCACCGTTGTAAATCACGACATCACAGTCTTTGAAAAGCGTCAGCTTTTCCATGCATTTCTCCTGCAAGGAGAAAAAGTTTTCCTGATGGGCACCACCGATATTGGTCAGAATACCAATGGTAGGCTTAATCATTCGCTTCAAAGCTCCCATCTCCCCCATCTCGGAAATGCCGGCTTCGAAAATACCCAGTTCGGCTTCTTCAGAAAGTTGCCACACAGAAAGTGGGACTCCGATCTGCGAATTATAACTGCGTGGAGAACGAACGATGCAACGATCCGGGCTAAGTAACTGATGCAACCACTCCTTCACAATGGTTTTTCCATTACTGCCAGTGATACCGATCACAGGGATTTTAAATTTATCACGATGTGTTTCGGCAAGCTTCTGCAAAGCTTTCAGAGGATTGGGAACGATGAGGAAGTTGAGAGAACTCTCAACTCTCAACTCTCCATTCTCAACTTCTTTAAAGTCTTCTTCCGTAATTACAAAATTACGTACGCCCCGGTCATATAAATCGGGGATATAACGGGCTCCGCTATTTCGTTTGGTAGTTAAAGCAAAAAAAAGAGTTTCTTCCGGAAAACTCAAAGAGCGGCTGTCTGTTAGCAGCCAATCAATAGTCGCTTTATGTTTGCCCACACGGCGGGCACCGATACTTTTGGCTATGGATTCAATCGCATATGACATAGTTCTGTTTCTTTTTGAAAATCTAAGTACGGGTATTTTCCGATAAGTCGTTCTATTTTTAACACTATTTGTCCTAAAAAGCGTTGATACGCTTCTGACTCGGGATGAAAGGGTTTGTGTGCCAAGTCCCGGCGGATGTCTTGCACAGCTACGATAACTTGCTTTGTTTCAGGAGAAAAGAAGGTTTCGGAGAAGCGTTCCCACAGGTAACGAATCGCCAGAGGAGACGGATGCAACATGTCGTCGGCATAGAAGCGATAATCACGTAATTCGTCCAATATGATTTCATAAGAGGGGAAATAGAACACTCGTTCCGGAAACAGTTGTTGCAATCGGTCGATGGCGAGCAGCAGAGTCGATTTGCTTAACTGGTTGGCGTGCATCCCGTCGCGTATATGACGGATCGGGCTGACTGTAAACAACCATTTTAGTTCCGGATTCCGGGCTGACATTTCGGTGATGAGTGCTGTATAATCTTCTACAATTTCTTCAACAGACAGCCGGTAACGCAAAAAATGACTCTCCGGCAATTGATGGCAATTAGCTACCACTTGTCCACTCTCCTTTTGTTTATAAACGTAAGCAGTCCCCATTGTCACTATCAGCCAGTTCAATTCCGGCAGTTTCTTATAAGCGTGATGAAGACGTGAATTTATGGTATTCAATGTCTCTTCGGGCGTAAAAGCAGAAAAAGAGCCATGATGCATCGGGCTATGCCATAAATCTTTGTAGGCAAACAGATCTTGTTTGTTGTATTCCTTATTCCTTATAATCTCCCTCAAAGCAGATGAGACGGATAAAGGATTATAAAGAATACCAAAAGGATTCAGGTCCAGTTGAAATCCGGCATCCATTAATTGTCGCCCGATATTTTCCGCAAAACAGGACCCCATCAGAAGAATATGATCTGCATGACTAACCGACGGCATCCCGGCAGGTAATTCTACAGATGTTTGAAAGTTCATACGATTTTCCATCATTTCATTACGTTTCATGTGCAAAAGTAATCAAAAAACTATTTCCGCCCTCTTTTTCCTCACGATTCAATAATCTTAGGAAGCATAGAAAAACAGATACGTCTTTATACCGGATAAGATTTTATAAAAAAAAGGAGGTCGAATATACTTTCTTTTCGTATTTTTGCACTAAATTTCCTAGAATCATGAATAGTGAACCAACATATAACTTGTTAAACTCCATCAATTACCCCGAAGACCTACGTAAACTAACCGTAGAGCAACTGCCGGAAGTATGCGGTGAACTAAGGCAAGACATTATTAAAGAACTCTGCTGCAACCCCGGACACTTCGCCGCCAGCCTGGGAACCGTGGAACTAACCGTAGCCCTGCACTACGTTTACAATACACCATACGACCGTATCGTATGGGACGTGGGACATCAGGCATACGGCCACAAAATTCTGACAGGACGCCGTGAAGCATTTTCTACGAACAGAAAACTCGGTGGAATCCGCCCTTTCCCATCTCCGGAAGAAAGCGAATATGATACTTTCACGTGCGGACACGCTTCCAATTCTATTTCTGCCGCTCTCGGTATGGCTGTCGCAGCCGCCCGGAAAGGAGATGCCAAACGTCATGTAGTAGCCATTATCGGCGACGGATCAATGAGTGGCGGACTGGCTTTTGAAGGACTGAACAACGCATCTGCCACGTCGAACAACCTGCTCATTATCCTGAATGACAATGATATGGCAATCGACCGCAGCGTAGGAGGCATGAAGCAGTATCTTTTCAACTTAACGACTTCCAACCGCTATAATCAGCTGCGTTTCAAGCTCTCGCGCATGCTGTTCAAGCTTGGCATTTTAAACGAAGAACGTCGCAAAGCGCTCATACGTTTCGGGAACAGCCTGAAATCAATGGCTGCACAGCAACAGAATATTTTCGAAGGGATGAATATCCGTTACTTCGGTCCGATAGACGGACACGACGTAAAGAACCTGGCAAGAGTATTACGTGATATCAAAGATATGCAAGGACCTAAAATCCTGCATCTGCATACTATCAAAGGAAAAGGATTCGGTCCGGCGGAGAAACACGCTACCGAATGGCATGCTCCCGGCAAATTCGATCCCGTCACCGGCGAACGTTTCATTGCCAACACTGAAGGAATGCCTCCGCTTTTCCAGGATGTATTCGGAAATACACTGGTGGAACTTGCCGAAGCTAACCCGAAGATTGTCGGTGTCACTCCCGCCATGCCCAGCGGCTGTTCGATGAATATACTGATGGAGAAAATGCCGAAACGCGCTTTCGATGTCGGTATTGCCGAAGGACATGCAGTTACCTTCTCCGGAGGAATGGCAAAAGATGGCTTGCAGCCTTTCTGCAACATCTATTCGAGTTTCATGCAGCGGGCTTATGACAATGTGATTCATGACGTGGCGATCCAGCGCCTTCCGGTGGTCATGTGTCTTGACCGGGGCGGTCTGGTGGGTGAGGACGGAGCGACGCATCACGGCGCTTTCGATCTGGCCTATTTCGGTACGGTTCCCAATCTGACGGTGGCTGCGCCGATGAACGAGCTGGAACTTCGGAACATGATGTTTACGGCGCTCGAGGCCGGTCGGCCCTTCGCCATCCGCTATCCGCGCGGCGGCGAGGGAGATTATAAAGAAAACAGCGGGCGGCAGAATCTTGTCGTGCTGCGTGAGGGAGAGGACATCACCCTCTGCGCCTACGGCACGATGATCAACAATGTGCTCGGCGCGGCGGAGATTCTGCACAAGCAGGGCATTGAGGCGCGCGTTGTAAAAATCAACGCCATCTCGCCGCTCTACGACCGCGACATGCGCGAGGTCATCGGCAAAACCAAGGCGATGCTGGTCGCGGAGGAGTGCGCGGGCGTCGGCTGTATGGGCCAGCGCATGGCGGCAATCCTGGGCTGGAACAAAATTTCGCCCGAGCGGCTGGAGCTGTGCAATCTCGGCAAGGCGTTTCCTGCACAGGGAACAGTGGAGGAGCTGTACCGCGAGTTCGGACTGGACGCGGAGTCGCTGGCAAAAAAGGCTGCGGAGGTGCTGCGATGAGCAATAAAACAAGACTGGACGTGCTGCTCGTTGAACGCGGGCTGGAACAGACCCGCCAGCGCGCGCAGGCGATGATCATGAGCGGGCTCGTCTTTGTGGACGGGCAGCGCGTGGATAAGGCGGGCACCGCCGTGCCGAACGACGCGCAGATCGAGGTACGTGGCAACACGCTCCGATATGTGAGCCGCGGCGGCCTCAAGCTCGAAAAGGCGATGACAACGTTTGGCCTCAAGCTGGACGGCTGTATCTGCGCCGATATCGGCGCTTCGACCGGCGGCTTTACCGACTGTATGCTGCAAAACGGTGCGACAAAGGTCTACGCCGTCGACGTCGGCTACGGACAGCTCGATTGGAAGCTCCGCTCCGACGAGCGCGTTGTGTGCATGGAACGCACGAACGCGCGCTATCTCGACCGCGACCAGATTCCTGACGAGCTGGATTTTGCCAGCATCGACGTGTCGTTTATTTCGCTGAAATTGATCCTGCCTGCGGTGCACCGCGTCTTAAAAGAGGGCGGACATGTCGCCTGCCTCATCAAGCCCCAGTTTGAGGCGGGACGCGAAAAGGTGGGGAAAAAGGGCGTCGTCCGCGACCCGGACGTACACCTTGAGGTGCTGGAAAACTTCCTGACACATGCAAAGGATTCTGGCTTTACAGTGCTTGATATCACATTCTCTCCTATTCGTGGACCCGAGGGAAACATCGAATACCTCGGGTATCTCGAAAGCGGCGATTGGGTGGAGAAGACGTTTGATCTCCAGGGCCTTGTGGAGCAGTCACACGCGGCGCTCGACCAC
>OKXG01000358.1_pt1 | contig 12361 bp, 10 predicted proteins | sample 1607631 | NCBI WGS metagenome assembly OKXG01 (sample SAMN02674607, study PRJEB24791) | human gut metagenome, SKBSTL069 | isolation source: stool | host: Homo sapiens | place: USA | reverse complement strand
AGAAAATGAACAACACGATCATTGAGTACATCAATGGTATGGAGGTTGTCAAGGTTTTCAACCGGGAGAGTGAATCTTACGAGAACTTCCGCAAGGATGTAACGGACTATCGGGATTATACCTTGGCATGGTATAAGGCCGCCTGGCCCTGGATGGCGATATACGGAAGTCTGCTGCCCTGCACTGTTATTCTGACTTTGCCTCTTGGGGCATGGTTTGTTCTCTGTGGCATAAGCACTTTACCTGATTTGATTTTAGTCCTCTGCCTTTCCCTCAGCATTGGGATTCCTCTCCTGAAAGCACTGGGCTTTATGGAGACGATTCCGAATCTGAATTATAAGATCACGGCACTTGAACAGATGTTAAATACGGCACCGCTGCAAGCTGCTGAGGATGATTTCCACGGACAGGATTTTAACATTTCTTACGATCATGTTTCCTTTGCGTATCAGACGACACAGCCTGGCCCAGATGGGAAACCGATAATAGCGGAAAACGAAGTCCTCCACGATATTACCTTTGTGGCACAAGCAGGACAAAAAACTGCCCTAGTTGGTGAATCCGGTTCTGGCAAGAGCACCCTTGCAAAACTGTTGATCCACTACTATGACCCGCAGAAAGGGAGCATTTCCATTGGCGGGCAGAAACTTTGTGATATGAGCCTGGAGGCATTGAACAGCCGCATTTCCTATGTGGCTCAGGATCAGTACCTGTTTAACACCTCCCTGCTGGAAAATATCCGTCTTGGACGTTTGGATGCTACCGATGAGGAAGTAATGGAGGCGGCGAAGAAAGCCCAGTGTATGGAGTTTCTGGAAAAGCTGCCGCAAGGTATTCACTCCATGGCGGGCGATGCGGGGAAAATGCTTTCCGGGGGGCAGCGCCAGCGAATTTCCCTGGCGCGAGCAATATTGAAGGATGCCCCGATTGTAGTGCTTGACGAGGCCACGGCCTATGCTGATCCAGAAAATGAGGAAAAAATGGAGGCTGCTATTGCGGAGCTGGTGAAGGGAAAAACCTTGGTAGTTATCGCTCACAAACTTCCCGCTATAATGAACGCAGATCAAATATGCGTTATGGATCACGGAAAGATGGTGGCAACCGGAAAACATCAGGAGCTGATTCAAGCTTGCCCAGAATACCAAAAGTTGTGGAAAGCGGCTCAGGACAGCGCCGAGTGGAAAGTATCTACTGCAAAGGAGGGAAGATAAATGTTTGCATTGATTTCAAGAATCCTGAACCTCTCCGGGAGGTATAAAAGCCGTATTCAGGCTGCATTTCTATGTGCATTTGTCGAGTCCATTCTCTCCAAAATGCCGATCTTCATGGCGTTTATTGTCTTTGCCGGGTTTGCTGATAATACGCTGACTGGAAAGACCTGTCTGTTTGTCGGACTTGGATTATTAGCTGTTGTAGTGGTTCAGACAGTGGTTCACTATTTGAGCGACCGTCTGCAAAGTGCCGCTGGATTTATGATCTTTGCTGATAAACGGATGGAGTTGGGAAATCATTTAAGAAAAATGCCGATGGGTTACTTTACATCGGGGAATATTGGCAAAATCAGCTCTGTTCTCAGTACGGATATGGTTTTCATTGAGGAAGTTTCTATGAGTACCATTGGCAACATGATGAGCTATATGCTGTCTACTTTGGTTTTAGCTGTTTTTATGTTCGTACTGGATTGGAGACTTGGGCTGATTGCGGTAATCATTACCTTGCTGGCATCACTGGTTGCAAAATATATGAATAAGGTTTCCTTCAAGGAGGCTGTCGGGCGTCAAAACCAAAGCGAGAATTTGACGGATGCGGTCTTGTCTTTTGCTGAAGGAATTGGGGTTATCAAAAGTTACAATCTGCTCGGAGAAAAATCTGACGAATTAACGGAAAACTTCAAAAAATCAAGGGATGTCAATACGAAGTTTGAGCAGAAAATGACACCGTGGACCACTGGCTTAAACATTCTCTATGGCGTGGGTATTGCCGCTATCTTCGGTTTATCCGTTTTTTTACATCAGGAAGGCGTACTCTCCCTGGCTTATCTTTTGGGCGTGCTGCTGTTTGTCTTTGATCTCTTTGGACCTCTGAAAGCTCTTTATGGAGAAGCAACCCGACTGACCGTGATGAATGCCGCATTAGACCGCATTGAAGCTGTTTTGGACGAGCCCGAACTTCCCGATAACGGAAATCAACATATTCTGTCACAGGCACAGCCGGATCAGCCAGAAGTACAATTTAGCGATGTGGCCTTCGCCTATCAGGACAAGGAAGTCCTGCACAACATCAGCTTCTCTATGCAGAAGAATACCATGACCGCACTTGTGGGACCGTCTGGCGGTGGCAAATCCACGATTGCGAACCTTCTGGCGCGGCTGTGGGATGTGAAATCCGGCAAAGTGACAATCCGTGGTACAGATATTCGGGATGTACCTCTCGCCGAACTGATGGAACAGATCAGCATGGTTTTCCAGAGGGTGTACTTGTTCCAGGATACCATTTACAACAATATCAGCATGGGTAAACCGGACGCTACCGAGGAAGAAGTCTATGAGGCTGCAAAAAAAGCCCGCTGCTATGATTTTATCATGGCGCTGCCAGATGGATTCCAGACAGTCATCGGTGAAGGCGGCGCTACTCTGTCCGGCGGCGAAAAGCAAAGAATCTCTATCGCCCGCTGCATTTTGAAGGACGCACCGATTGTCATTTTGGATGAAGCGACTGCAAGTGTTGATACCGATAATGAAAGCTATATCCAGGAGGCAATCAATGAACTGGTAAAGGGTAAAACATTGCTTGTGATTGCACACCGCCTGAATACCATCCGTCAGGCAGATCAGATTTTGGTGATCTCCGATGGACGGATCAGCGAACAGGGAACCCATGACGAGCTTATGGCAAAAGCCGGGATTTATCAGGATTTTGTAAATATCCGTAAAAAGTCCTCCGGCTGGAGCCTTGCATAAAGGAGACAATAGTGATGATTCATGCGTCCGGAGAGGATTATCTGGAGGCTGTGCTGGTTCTTCAAAAGAATCACGGTGCTGTCCGCTCTATTGATGTTGCACGGCGTGTTGGAGTTTCAAAAGCCAGTGTAAGCTATGCGGTGTCGGCTTTGCGTGAAGGGGGCTTTTTAACGGTAGATAGTGATTACGTTTTGCATTTGACCGAAACAGGCCGGAATGTTGCCGAAAAAATTTATGAGCGGCATCAGTTCTTTACAGAGCAATTTATCGCAGCTGGCGTTGACCCTGAAATTGCAGAGCGAGATGCTTGCCGGATTGAACACGCCATCAGTCAGGACACCTTTGAAAAGATCCGGGATGCACACAAACAGGAAAAATAGGATACTAATGCCCGTCGTTCCAACTGTGCGGACAAGAGCAGCCAGTGGGGAAAATATAAGCCCACTGGCTGCTCTACATGAAAGACAATCATCGGCCCTTTTGTTTTCCCCTGTACATCACTTCAGCTTATCTGCGCTCATGCACAGGTCTATGTACCGTTGCGACTCTTCTTCACCCTTTCCTGCAAAGTAATCAAGAACGCACTTGGCAACGGTCTGCGGCGCTCTATCGTGGAACACGATTCCATCCAGACTGATGTCCATTTCTTCTGAGATCAGCGCAACCGTTTCAAATTTCGGATTGCTCTTGCACTTTTCAATCTCAATGACAGTTCGGGTACACATATTAAGCCGTTCCGCTAATTCGCGCTGCGTGATCTTTTTCTGCTCCCGCTTTTCGCGAAGCTTTTGGGCGAACAGGTCAAGAAAGTTCATTGTAAATCACCTCTACTACATTGTAGAGTGAGCCTCAATTCACTTAAATACACATGAAGCTCACATTGAATGAGCCGCAAATCACATTCAGCGAGTTGGAGGTAATTTTATGATGTCACGGATGAACAGGAGATACTGCTAAGGCCGCTCGCGGTCATGTAAAAAAGCATAAGCACCGATTAGCCGTCCACTTCAAAAAGCACGCGGCTATCCCCCAGACGAGCTGCACTCACGAAAGCGAGTTGCAGCTCTCTTTTTATGCGGTTTGGTTCATCCGTGATTTAGCCCCTCCCGGTACAGTATTCGTTACTCATGTTTTCACTCGCACGCAAGGCGCTCGTTCAGGTCATCATGCCTGTTCGAGCGCCTTTTTACGTTTTCCTGTCGGCTGTCGTTCTCCGCCGGTGTTGGTCTGGTTCACCACCCACCCAACACCGAAACGGAGGACATATTATGTTTAACAGAAAGAGCAGCTATGCGCTGAACAAGAAAGACCCCAACGCTATCGTTTACATGGATGCCAACGAAGCCATCATCCGCCTGACCCGCGAGGACTTTGCCAGCGAGGAAGAATTTCTGAAATGGAAGTCCCTGTCGGATGCAGACTATCATGCTTCCGAGAAAGAGGATCATGTCTACGCTAATCATACCCTTGCACTGGACGAGCTTTCCGAGGAAGCAGCATCTATTCCCGCTGCGGATATCTGCATGGAGCAGGCGCATGACCGGGTGGCGGAAATCCGCCGTAGCACCCAAAAGGTTACGCAAATCAGGAAGCACCTGACGGACACTCAGTTCCGCAGGATGTGGATGTATTTCGTGGATGGAATGACGATTGACGAGATTGGAAAAGTCGAAGGCGTGTCGCATCAGGCTATTTCTCTCAACATTACAGCAGCAATCAGAAAAATCAAAAAATATTTCTGAGGTTTTTCAAAAACACCTTGCAAAAGTGGCCCAAAATCGGCGATAGGTGAAGGGACATTCTCCACGAAGCCTTTCGTTGAACGTTGAAAACTGAATAGACCATGATGCAGGCACAAAACCCGCGTGATAGCGGCATAAGGTGCGCCGCCACGACGATGGCTTCAAGGAGGTGATTCCGGACAAGCCATCCGAGCGATCTACGCAGCCTTAGACCCGATTCGGCAAATCGGGCGCGATGACAGCGCGGCGGATAATGAAACTTGCTCACGCCCTCCCACAGACTTGAGGGGGAACCCTGCGGTATGCGCCAGCCCTTTGGTGCAGCGGTATCGTGGAGTTATGACAGCCCTGCCAAGGGCGGCCTGCATCATGCCCACTATCCGGGGCGCGTGGCAAATAGGATGGATCTTCTCAAATGGACAAGCAGAGCGGCTGCGCCGGTATTCGCCATTATGTTATGTGGCTCCAATTCTGCCCGCGCAGCCGCCTCTCAAAGTCAGATACCATGCGCTGACGGCCTTTCCCGTCAGCGCATTCATGTGACCTTGAGGAAACCCACCAAACCGAGAAAGGAGATCGCCATGATGCAGCCAACGCCAAACGAATCCCGAATCCACACGGATGAGCTGGTGGACATCCGGGAAGTATCTGTTGACAAAAATCTTCCCAAGGAAGAACGTATTGCCGCCTTTATCCGCCAGATCAAAAATCCTTACCGCTTCCGCTGCGGCGATTTCGTGGTAAACGCCTGCTTTGCCGGGAACGGTGTTACGTTGGAGGAATGTCTGCAAGGCATTTTGCGCTGAGCGACATCCTCGCTTTTTTCCGCAGAGAGTGCTATGATCGGTGTGGAAAAGGATGAAAACCTAATAGCCAGATAACCACTCTTTTCATGCGGGAGCAGTCCGGGAGAAAGGAGTGCTTTTTCATGCCTAAATACAAAGCTACCGCTTACATCCGCCTGTCCTACACCGACGATCATTCCAGCGAAAGCGACAGCGTTTCCAATCAGCGCAAGCTCATTGAAAACTTTGTAGAGCGTAACCCGGATATTGAGGTCGTTTCCGAAAAGATCGACGATGGATACAGCGGCATCATCTTTGACCGCCCCGCGTTCAAGGAAATGATGCAGGATGTCACCGATGGCAACATCAACTGCGTCATTGTAAAAGACCTCTCCCGCTTAGGGCGCGAGTACATCGAAACAGGCCGGTATCTGCGCCGGGTATTCCCGGCCTACGGGGTGCGTTTCATCGCTATCACCGACAGCATCGACACCGCCCACGACAGCGGCGATGATCTGACCGTATCGGTCAAGAACATTATGAATGAAGCCTACTGCCGGGACATTTCCATCAAGACCCGTTCCTCTCTGGACGTGAAGCGGCGCAACGGCGATTTCGTCGGCGCGTTCCCGGTGTACGGCTACATGAAAGCCGAGGACAACAAGAATTTGCTCGTCCCTGACCCCTACGCTGCCCGCGTTGTCTGCGACATTTTCCGTATGCGGCTGGAGGGCGCAAGCGCCTCCAAGATCGCATCTGAGCTGAACCGGCTGGGTATTCTCTCCCCGCTGGCGTACAAGAAGAACAACGGTCTGCCCTACGCGAAAAAGGGCTACGCGGACAAAGCCGACTGCAAGTGGTCAGCAACCACCATCATCCGCATCTTGCAGGACGAAACCTATACCGGAACGCTGGTGCAGGGCAAACAGGGTACGCCGCATTACAAGATCAAGCAGATGGAGCAGCGCCCCGCCTCCGAGTGGGTGCGCGTCCCGGATGCCCATAAAGCGCTGATTGCCCGTCAGGATTTTGAGCTGGTGCAGCGCATTAAGGGACTGGATACCCGGACTTCTCCCAACGAGGATACGGTTTACCTGTTCTCCGGTATTCTGATCTGCGGGTGCTGCGGAAGCCGCATGACCCGCAAGACCAACCGTGCGAACGGCAAGGAGTACCACTACTATTATTGTCCAACCGGCAAGAAAAAGGGCTGCGCCCATCCGGTCATGCTGAAAGAAAGCAGCCTGATCGACTGTGTGCGGGACAGCCTGAAAGCCTATATCGGCAATATTGCTTCTCTGGAGGCGCTGCTGACCGGCATTGACCAGACCAGCATCAATCAGGCGCTTGCCAAGGAATACAGCGACCACATCACCGACAACGAGCGCCGGTTGGAGCAGGTGCTGGAGTTCAAGGCACGGCTTTATGAGAGCCTTGTGGGGGGTATGCTTACCAAGGAAGAATACGCTTCCTATAAGGCAAAGTACACCAAGCAGGCCGAGGACATCCGAGAAAGCGTCCGCGTTCTCAAGGAAAAACTCACGGAGGTGCTGGAAAACCGGAGTGAGCGCAACCGCTGGATTTCACAGTTTACGCAGTTCTCCACGCTGGAAACCTTAGACCGCAGGGCGCTCATTCACATGGTACAGAGCATCCGCGTCCGTGGGAAGAAGGAGCTGGATATTACCTTTACCCATGAGGACGAATACAAAAAGGCGTTGCAGCTTCTGGCGCTGGCAGCGCAGCAGAAAGATTACGAACAGAGAAAGGTGGGCTGAGCATGGCAAGGAAAAGCAGAAAAGAAACGGCTGCGGTGGCCGTGCAGGAGGCTGACGCCGCTTGCCGCGCCGCGATCTATGTCCGCCTTTCGGTGGAGGATACCCACACGCACAGCGTATCCATTGAAACCCAGCAGATGATTATTGCCCGCTATCTGGAGCAGTACCCGGAGATCAGCGTGTACGATACCTACATTGACAACGGCGCGACCGGGACAAACTTCCACCGTCCGGGCTTTCAGCAGATGCTCTCAGATATTGAGGCTGGTCACGTCAACTGCGTCATTGTGAAAGACCTCTCCCGTTTGGGGCGGAACACCATCGACACCGGCTACTACATTGAGCAGTATTTCCGCATCCGCAACATCCGCTTTATTGCGGTCAATGAAAACTTCGATACCGTCGCCCCGGAGGACGCCCATTCCGGTATCATCATTCCGCTGCGGAACATGATAAACGAAGCCTACGCTTTGGACATTGGGCGAAAGATCAGAGCGCAGCAGCGGCAGGCCATGAAGGACGGCAAGTTCATCGGGGCGCGTACTCCCTACGGCTATCTGAAAGCCGAGGACGATTGCCACCAGCTTATCATCGACCCTGTTGCCGCCGTTGTGGTGCAGCGGATGTTCCGCTGGGCTTCCGAGGGCGCTGGCCTCAATACCATCGCCGTGCGGCTGAATGAAGCGGGCGTTCTCACTCCCAGCCACTATAAGAAGATGCAGGGCAAGATCACCCACGAAAATTTGCTCGGCAGCGGCAAGTGGCAAACCCGAACAGTCGGCGTTATTCTCCGCTCCGAGGTCTACACCGGAGATCTCGTTCAGGGGCAGACCAAAACCGTGGATCACCGGCAGGTCAAGGCCGATGCCGAGGAATGGACGGTGGTACGGGACACCCACGAGGCCATCATCAGCCGGGAACAGTTCGCGGCGGTGCAGGAAATACTCAATCAGACCGCCAGCCGCGCCAAGGCACGGGAGGTCAAAGCCTACACGCCGAATCTTCTCAAAGGCAAGGTGTTCTGCGCCCATTGCGGCGGCAGCCTGCACCGGCAGAGAAACATCCGCAAGAAGTCCGACGATGTGTACTTCTACCATTGTCTGAGCCAGAGCCGAATCAGCAAGGATGCCTGCCCCGGCGTGACCATCCGCGAGGATGCGTTGCTGGATATGTTGGCAGATATGCTTCAGGACTCGCTTGATACGGCGCTGGGGCAATACACCCTCTCTCTTGCGGAGCTGCCCCGGCAGGCCGCTGACCGCGCTGAGCTGCGGGAGAAGATCACCAGCCGCAAACAGGAAATCCAGCGGCTTCGCAGTATCGTGCGGAGTTTATATGAAAACCTCGTCCAAGGCGTTCTCACCAAGGATGAATACTTTGACTACAAGGAGAAGTACGAAAGCCGCATTGCCGACCTCGCCGTGGAAATGGAACAGTTGGAGGACGGCCTGCGAACGATGGATGCTCAAGCAGAGCAGCACCGGGCGCTGGAACAGGATGCCGCACAAATCAAGACCGACCGGGCGCTGACCGGCGCACTCATCGAGCGGCTGATCGACCGCATCGAGGTGTCCCATGATAAGCAAATCACGGTGCGCTATCGTTTCCAGAGCGAGTTTGAAACCTATGCGGAGGTGCTGGAACAATGCAGAAATATGTGATTGCTCTCTATATCCGCCTCTCCATTGAGGACTACAAGTATGACAGTCTGAGTATCGAAAACCAGAGTCTTGTCCTCCACGAATATGCGGCCTCCATGCCGGAAGCCCTGAACGCGGAGATCATGGAGTTCATCGACAACGGGTACAGCGGCACGAATTTTGAGCGTCCGCAGGTACAGAAGCTCATTGAGCTGGTGCGGGCCAATCAAATCGACTGCATCATCGTCAAGGATTTTTCCCGCTTCGGGCGAAACAGCATTGAAACCGGCTACTTTATCGAGCGCGTGTTCCCGCTGTTCCATACCCGCTTCATTTCCATCAGCGACGATTTTGACAGCAGCAAATTCAAGGGTGACACCGGCGGCATGGACGTAGCATTCAAGTATCTCATCAGCGAATATTACAGCCGCGATATGTCCATCAAGACCAAGAGCGCCAAGTACGCCAAGATGCAGCGCGGCGAGTATCAGAGCAAAATCTGTCCCTATGGCTACCGCAAAAGCGCCGATGGCAGAATGGAGCCTGACCCGGAGGCCGCTGCCGTTGTGCAGCTCATCTTCCAGCTTGCCGCCGAGGGCATCAACGCCACCGCCATCACGCGAGAGCTGTTCCGCAGAAACATCCCCACCCCCGGCCAGTACAAAGCGGCGCGAGGCAATCACACACACGATATTTCCCGCTGTCACGGGATTTGGAGTACATCCACCATTCTCCGCATTTTGGAGGACGAACGCTACACCGGCGTGTATGTGATTGGCAAGCGGGCAGTTCTCGAAGTAGGCGGCAACAGAAGCCGCCTGAAGGACAGAGAATCATGGTACATCATCCCCGACCATCACCCGGCCATCATTGAGAAAGCCGTGTTTGATACCGCGCAGGCCAGTCAGCTCCGCTTTTCACAGCCCAACAAAAAGAAGCGGGACTACCCGCTGAAGGGCAAAGCCTTCTGCGGCTGCTGCGGCCATGCACTGTCCCGCACCATGCAGAAAACCTCGTATTATTACTGCCGCCATTCCGAAGCAGACGAAGAAAGCCGCTGCCACAAGATGCGCCTGAACGCCGCAGAGCTGGAGCAGGCGGTATTCCTGACGCTGAAAAAGCAGATGGAAGCCGCCGCGCCACTTGCCCCTGACGGTACGCTCCGGGTGGATGCTTCCGTACCGGAACGCACCGAATATGAGCAGCAGATCGAGGCACTGCAAGACGGTAAGCGCGCCTTGTATGAACGCTATCTCATGGGCGAGATTGACCTGAACACCTACAAGGCGGAAAAGACTGCGTGTGACGAGCTGCTTTTGAAAACGAAAAACGCCTATGCCGCAGTATTGGCACAGGCGAAGCAGAAACGGGACGAACAGGCACGGCAGGACAGCCGCATGGAAGCGTCCAAGGCAATTTTCGATGCGGACACGCTGACCACCGAGCTGGCCGAGCTGCTGATCGACAGGGTGCTGGTGTACCCCGACAAGCGCATTGAGATCGCATACAAAATCCAGGACATTTTTGATTGAGGTGGCAGTCATGAAAATTGCTTTCTATTGCAGAGTGGACGGACAGGGCTTTGGCTTTGTCCTCCCCGATGAAGCTGACAAGCTCCGCGAGTTTTTCGCCGAGCATCAGGATAAGCCTGCGCTTGAAAATCCATCAAGCGCAAGCTAAAAATTTTTGTCGTGTGCTTGACATACGGGTGTCTCAGGTCGTGGAACCTGATATGCTCCAGCCCGCATCCTTGAGGATCCGCTTGTGGAGTGTTACGACCGAGTCGGGGTGATACATTTCACCGGTCCTGCCGGATGGGAACATCCACGGATTGTCGGGGTGTTTGGCGTATTCCTGCTTCAGCAGCTCCACGGCATCCTGCGGGATGGACACCTCGCGGATAGAGTTGCCGGTTTTGGGGCGGCTTAGAATGAGCTGGTGCTCTGTGTCCCAGCTGGCCTGCTTACTGACGGAGATGGTGCAGTTGGCTTCGTCAAGATCGCTCCATTGGAGCGCCACCAGTTCACCTTTTCGCAATCCAATGACCAGTTCCAGATAAAACATGGGGAGCGCGCCGCGCTGCTCAGCGGCGTCAAGGTATGCGCTGATGTGGTCTGGATGAAGGATCTTCATCTCCTGTTTTTCAATTTTGGGGATGATGCAATTCTCCGTAGGATTGGTGAGAATGAGTTTTTCTTTCACCGCCCGGTCAAGGGCATTGTGCAGCATCATGTGGATGCCGCGCACAGTGGAATTGCTCAGTCCGGGTTTTTCCTTTTTTTGTACTTTTCTCAGCCGCCCATTGCTTTGCAGATCGTTGTAGAGCTTTTGCAGGTCACGGGTGGTGAGCTTATTCAGCGGGATATCCCCGATAGCAGGGATGATATGCTGTTCGATGTTCCGGTGGTAGTAGTTCATGGTGGATGGGCGAATGTGCGGTTTGGCATACAATTCAAACCACGTCCGCAGCCAAGCGGCAACCGTGTATTCATCGGCGCGGCCGACGTCCAATGACTGGCTTTCCTCAATGGCTTTCTTTAGCTTCGCCTTGCATTCCGCCTGCGTCTTACCCAGCACGTTTTTGATGATACGCTTTCCGGTCTCGGGATGATAGCCTGCGGTGTAGCGACCCTCCCAGCGTCCATCAGACCGCTTGCGGATGTTGCCCTCGCCGTTGGCGCGTTTCTTTGCCATGAGCATCGCTCCTTTCTTTGGTAGCCACAACACATATCACACCTTGCAGCCGGAAAGCTACTGATTCTTCCAAAGAAATCGAAATATTTTTAAAAATGCTTTTATTGATTCCAGCAGCGCAAAATGTACACAAGTTTTGAACTGCCTTTAGCGTTTGTTAGGTCAACGGAGTGCCATTGTAAATCATTTGAAAATGTGTTATCTTCTTCGCAGAAGTGTCCATACAGAATTCTACATTTTTCACGCAAAGGGGCTTTTTATGAGTAAGGTCAAATCTTGGTGCCGCGCCAATGCCATGCTGGTCATTTCATTACTGGCCGCAGTTGTAACGGCATTTTTTGTTCCGCCTGATAGGGACTACTTAGGTTATTATGACCTCAAGACGCTTGCTTGCCTGTTTTGTGTGCTGGCAGTGGTGGGTGCTTTGCGGGATCTGCATATCTTTTCCGCTCTTTCCCAGCGGATGGTACACACCTTTTCCACTGTCCGGGGCGTGTGTACGGCGCTGGTGGTCATCACCATGTTCGGCTCTATGCTCCTGACCAATGATACCGCCTTGTTGACTTTTCTGCCACTGGGCTGGTTTGTTCTTTCCTCCACTGGGCAGGAAAAGCACACGGCGCTCCTGTTCATTCTGCAAAACTGTGCCGCCAACCTCTGCGGAATGATCACACCCTTCGGCAATCCGCAGAATCTCTATCTTTATGCCGACTACGAATTGACGGCGGAACAGTTTTTTGGGACCATGCTTCCGCTGACCCT
>OKXG01000353.1_pt1 | contig 12507 bp, 7 predicted proteins | sample 1607631 | NCBI WGS metagenome assembly OKXG01 (sample SAMN02674607, study PRJEB24791) | human gut metagenome, SKBSTL069 | isolation source: stool | host: Homo sapiens | place: USA | reverse complement strand
TACACATAAAGTCATAGCCACCGTCGAAGTGAGAAGCCAGGCTCACCACCGGAGCTGAAGCGGTGAAACGATCATCCAATACGCTCAACAATACAGTATGGGTACCTCCACCCGAACCACCATTCGTACCGATACGGCTGGTATCAATATCCTTACGGGAAGCAAGCATGTAGTCAAGAATCAGTAAGCCGTTCATTGCCTGAATAGTGTGTGCCGCACTACTACGGTGTGCTGCACTGCCAACTTGCAAAGCCGACTCTCCCCATCCGAACAAATCATAGTCTACACAAACAGCTCCCATACGTGCCAAAGTTCCCATACGTTGTTGTTGGTCTTCCCGATAACGTCCGCCACCAAAATGTCCGTTAGGGCAGATTATCAACGCATGTTTTCCTTTCGATTGGGGCGTATAGATAGAACCGCAAATGTATAATCCGGGAAGTGTTTCAAGTGCGAAATTCTGCACGGTATAGCCATCAAACTTACGTATCTTTGAAAGAATAGGTTTGGTTTTGACACATTGAGCCAGCAAAGTATCAATACCTAAACGCTGACGTACCTCTTTTTTCAGAGAATCGGCACGAAGTTGAAAGGACTGTTGGTCTGTATAGAGTGTATTCAGATAAGCCAGCATCTTCTCTCCGTCTGCATCTGTACGACGTGGATACTCGTATGCTTTCAGCTTATACATATTTCCTTTCTGCTTGACAAATTTATAATCGAAAGGTGCCAATACATTCGTCAAGGACTCTTCCACGGAATAAGGACGAATACGGAAATCGGCATAAGACAGCACTTTTCCCACCGTATCAATGTCATATTTCAAACGGACTCCGAAACGGTTCTGTATATCCGTCAGTACTTCATTCAAGGGACGGGCAAATTCTGTCTCGTATGTTTGCGTCTGGGCTTCGGCCGAAAGAGATGCGGCAAGAAGCACCCCATTGACGATCACATCATCCATCGTGATACGCTCACAATTTTCGAAGATACATTTCTGTTTTCCTCCCTGAATATGAATATCACGCAAAACGATGTCAGATATCGGCGCTTCTTCCAAGCCCACTATTTTGATCGGAGTCTTTACGTTTGTCACAGTCATTCCGCTGATATGTACGTTACGGAATATCGGAGTGCGTTCACTCTTAGGTTCGGCAGGCATTTTACTGTATTTCAAATTCAATACAACAGCTTCCTGTTTAATGTTGCTCATTACGACGTTGCTGACACGAATATCTTCAACGACTCCTCCCCTTCCACGGGTCGACTTAATACGGATTCCACGATCTGTTCCGTCAAACACGCAATTGGAAATAGTAACTTTACGCACACTCCCACTCATCTCGCTGCCGATAACAACGCCTCCATGACCGGAAAGCATGGTGCAGTTGGTGATAGTGATATTCTCGCAAGGTACTCCCAAACGACGGGCCTGCGCATCTCTTCCCGACTTGATTGTGATGCAATCGTCTCCTACTGATATATGGCAGTCGCTGATATGTACGTTGCGGCAGGATTCCGGATTCACTCCGTCCGTATTTGGTGAGGGCGCATTATCTATGGTGATCCCCTTTATGGTTACATTGTCGCAAAACTCCGGATTGACCGTCCAGAAGGGAGAATTTATGATTTTCACTCCTTCAATCTTTACTTTCTTACAACGAACGGGCTGAATGAACGGAGGACGGAAAAAGCGACGTTGCAATGTATTTACATAATCCTTGTTCGTTTCAGCATAAATTGCTGTCGTATCGTTTGCCGCATCCCATAGGGGCTGATATTTATTCACATCACGCATGCCATTGTCTTTCAAATCAATCATGACACGAAAGAACTCCATCCACCATTTCTTTCCTTGTCCGTCTAAAGTTCCTTCTCCTTTGATCGTAATATTCTCGGCATCTACCGCATAAATCAAAGGCTGGAAACTTTTCATCATCACTCCTTCATGACGAACCTCGACAAAAGGAAGATAGTCATCAAAGTTATCGGAAAAGAGCAAGGTAGCTCCGGCTTCCAACTCCAGTGTAATATTACTTTTCAGATGGATACTCCCCGTCAGATAAGTCCCGGCAGGAAAGAAAAGAGTACCTCCGCCCCCACGGTTCAGACGGTCAATCGTTGAATTGATTAGTTTTGTATTAAGAGTCTTGCCATTTGCTTTTGCACCGGCCTTCAGCATATCTACACGCTCGGCACGAAGGACTGTGGCTGCACAGAAGCAAAGAAAGACGATAAGAGTTGTTCGTAAATTCATAATCGATATTATTAAAGTATAATTTCATTGTTACCTTCTAAAAAATCATGCTAATAGAATATTTTTTTCTTCCCAATGTTTGAAGACAATCATTGAGATGTTTTTTTTCAAACACGCTACATGATTAAAATAAAGATGCTGCATGATTTTTTATACGAATACATTGTTTTTCATTCTACAAATATATATAAAATGTCTCTTTCATTTTGCACAAACCAATTGATATGTTCCGCTCTGTATTTCTTTCGGTTCTTTTTCGCCCGGGAGATAAACAACAGCGGTAGTATTCACCGGAACAGACACGTTTAAAGTGAAAGTCCCATTCTCACAAGTCCAGTCCACATTAATGGTACCGTATAAAGTTTCATACGACGCTTTGACGTATTTCAAATCTCCCACAGGTTGGGGAGCGATGATGAACTTCTGATAACCTTGTTTTGGAGTGGTAGAAGGACGAATACCGACCAGTGAATTAAAGAACCATTCATCAATCTGTCCCATCATAAAGTGATTCCAGGAAGAACCTTGACGGGGGTCCCACTGCTCGGTCAAAGTTGTAGCGCCGAATTTTAACTGGAAACCATATCCGGGAGCTTCTTCATGATTGAACATTTTATAAATAAGTTCATGTTCTCCATTACGCGCCAATGTCTGAATCAGATAGCGGTTTCCCACATCACCGGTAGTCAAACGGTTGCCATGTGCTTCCACATCTTTTATCAGATTCGTGAATACTTTCTCATGCAAATCTGCATCCGATTGGTAGTTACCTTGTTCATCTGCATTCTGCGTCATTTGGAGGAACAGCGGAAGTGCATTACTGCATTGGCTTCCTGTACCATATTGTGCAGTATCTTTATGAAGAAAACATTTATTAAATGCAGCCATTATATCCTGTGCCAACGAAGTATAATAACGAGTGTCAAAGTCATTACCTACCATTTTTGCAGCTTTTACCAAATACATGACTGTCATGTAATAATGCGCAGTAGCCACCAAAGGAACGGGTGTATTCCGTGAGAATCCCGCACGAAAATCTCCGTAATCATACCAGTCTCCCAATCCGAAAGACAGAATACCCTTATCTGCACGAGTCTTGAGATAATCCACGTAACGACGCATATTCGGATAATATTTCTTAATCAGCGAGTCGTCTCCATAAGTCTCATAGTACATAAAAGGGAAAATAACCAGAGAACCACCCCACTCCGGAGATTCGGCAAAAGCATCCATACCCGGACCTTCAAAAACCACGTATTCCGGAGCAGTTGTCGGCATAGCCCCGTTGGAATGTTGTGCATCTGCCATATTCTGCATAATCTGCGGAGCGTAAGCTGTCAAATCATAGTTATACAACAAACCCGGACCATTCAGATGTACCTGTTCCAGCCACCCAAGTTTCTCACGATGCGGACAATCCGTAAACACAGATTGCATATTGCTGCGAACCGCTTTCCCGATCAATCGATGGGCAGCATTAAATATCCGGTTGGATGATTCGAAAGTGGAAACTTTCCTGGCTGAATTATATACGAAACAGGACTGAATATTCTTTAATACAGGTAACTTCTGCGGATTCTTTTGTCCTTTTAAGACAGCACCCTCTACCTGGATATATCTAAAACCGTAATAAGAGAAACGAGGGTGCCATGTTTCATCTCCTTCCCCTTTCAGAGTGTATTCGTAATAGTGTTGACGCCCTGTCTGACGCTGATTGCAAGCACCTTCCTCTGTCAATGCTTCGGCTACAATCAAAGTTACTTTCTGACCACGTTTGCCACGTACTGTTATTTCCGGAAAGCCAGCCAAATTCTGTCCCATATCCAACACAAAAGCAGAAGGATCGACTGTTCTCTTTGTTGATACAGAGGCTGATGCAACTTGCTCTACATTTAGTTTGGTTACCTTTTGAATATCATACCGTTCCATGATTTTCACCGGAGCCGCCATCTGTGGACGAAGTATTCCTTTAGGAGCTTCCTGTATGACTACCGGACGCCAGTGACTGTCATCAAAGCCAATCTGATTCCATCCTTTCTGTTCACGACGCGCATCATAATCTTCCCCTCCATATATGCAATTGAAGGTTACCGGACTAAAATCATATTTCCAGTCATTATCTGAATGAACTGTCGTACATGTTCCATCTTCGTAGTTAATAACCAGCTCAAATAAAAGTGTGGGAGGACCAAAGCTGATCTGTAATTTGCGATAACGCCCCCCTGCACATTATAGAATCCATTCCCCAATAAGATTCCTACGACATTTTCACCACGCCGCAATTGTTCCGTTACATCGTATGTGTTATAGTAAACAGTTTTATCATAATCACTCCACAATGGAGCAAACTCACTGTTACCTACCTTTTTGCCATTCAAAGAAAATTCATAGAATCCCAGACCACAAACGTATGCGGTTGCCTCCACTATTTTCTTGCCCGGTTTACGATTTGTACCCCCTTCTGTCGCATCTCCTACCTGGAATGTTCTTCTCAAACAAATACTTTTCTTTGCCAAAGTGTCCACTGCTTCCCAAGCTGCTTTCACTTCCGGTTTCTTCAACTCTCCACCGTGGAACTTACGCCCTTCCGGTAAATGAGCATTTTGTCGGGTAATAGCTCCAATCCACTGCCCAGAAGATAACCTTTCGGGTACTGCCCGGAATTTCGCTTCACTGCTCCACTCGGAAGGTGTATCTGTTTCATCCCAAACACGAACGCGCCAACTATAATTAAATGAGTTATCAGGACGTATATCTGCCCCCTTTGTAGAAACTAACTGGCTCTGCGAAGAATAAACCTTCCCACTATTCCAAACGGAACGCCCTGTAAAAGCTTCCCGAATATCAATCTCATAGGCAGATTGTCGTGTCCCATTTTCCGGCGATTCCATCACCCAGCCCAAACGGGGTGAACCTTCGACCACTACCAGTCCCTCCTGCATCTCACAGGTAAGACGACTGATGGTTATATTCTTTGCCTGTACAAAACAAGACAAACAAATTAGCAATGAAAGAAGAATCTTTTTGAATTTCATTTTTCAAGTATCTTTTATTTGTTCGAATTTAAGAGGCACCACGGATTACACAGATTCACACAGATTAAATAAATATGTATATCAATACCCTAATTCACTATGGGGATTCAACGAAAATGAAAATAATCTGTGTGAATCTGTGTAATCTGTGGTGAACTCTAAATTATCATTTGAGTGCATTTTCACAAACGATTTTTGTCAAGGTATCCGCCTGCCCTACTTCCTTACCATCTACAAAAATGCGTAATCCTTTTCCGCAATGATAACGATCACCATTCTTATCCCAAAGAATCGTCAGATTATGACCGTGATATAATACATTATCCAAACAGAACCACTCCCACTTGTCGGCAGGAATTAAGGGGTTCACTTCAATCGTATTATCCAAACGCGGACGAAGCCCGATCAATCCTGTAATTATCAGGTCGTTGAAAGTGGAATGGTTATAATAACGGCTACGTTCCTGATCTCCTTTCAGCCAATAACCGGTCACCTCATCTAAATATTCACCAATATAGGGACGACCACGATGATACTGTGATTCCACATACAATTCCATCTGACGGAAATATACACTGTCAGACAATACAGTCTGCGGATAATTATTCATAAAGTTAGCCATTGCTGTCAATGTCTGTGCGGAAGCAAACGGCCAGATAGCACCGTCCCACTCACACTTGCCTACTCCACGTGTACGGAACTCCGGATGACGACGTTCTGCAGTTGTCAGTCCATAAGGAGCAGAGAAGCCTTTTTCATCCATAATTTCTTTCCAGGCAATTTCATACTTTTGGGTGGTATCCGGCAGGTTGAAATACCAAGGAATATATCCGATTGCTTCACGCACATTCGCAGAAGAGTCCGTACGCATCGTTTCAAAAAACTGATGACGTGTATTCCACAATTCATTTTCTACCAGATTTTTCAAAGTATCCGCTCTCATGCCATATTTCATAGCCATCCCCTCATCACCGGAAAGAATTCCTATACATGAAAGTGCTTTAGCATTGCCATACATATAACTATTGATTGTCGGCCGGGCATATTTCTTCCTCCGTCCGCCACTGATTGATTCTTCCATACCATCCTGTACGTCACCCTGCCAATACAATCCGTTCTTCAAACGGTTCGTACGTTCCCAACGCTGGTATTCGGTTTCCAGATCTTTCTTCATATCCAGCAGATAGTCCTTATCACCATCTACCATGTAACGAGCCAAAACAGCATCTGCGTTCCATGAGCTGAACTTATCCATTTTCTTCATCGGACCGCCATCATTGCCACGATACCATGTATGAATAATCTGATCCAAATATTTCGGATCACGCAACCAACGGCTTTCATAAATATGATGTCCTATTGCGCAAGCAATCAAATTATATTTATCTGAATAAGAACGCTGAACGAGAAACTCGGTCATGCCATAGCCAACAGGAGTCTCCTTGATATGCTTACGCAATGACCACCAACGATAATAATACATTTCTTCAAAGTTATGTTGCGGACACTCGAACAAAGGAATATTTTCCTCCATCCATTCCGAAGCTTTTGCATTGGGAATTGCCTGAACAATATTTTCGTCTTCCATACCGTTGAAATAGTCTGCATAATGACTGAAGTCAGCATACTTTAAAAAAGCAGAAGACGCATCCTTATCTGTAGAAGATGTTTTTACATTGGCAATGCCATATTCAACCAATGTATCTTGTGCACCTGCATTCGGCAAATCATAAGTCTGGTCGGCAGGAGTATCTACGGTCGGGAATGTACGAGGTACGCCAGTACGGAATACGATTCGCTCCACAGCAGCCACGGGCGCATAGAACATACGCAGCCCTACTCTCTTGCCATCTACATATACTTGAATATTACGATCAACAGTAGAAAGGACTGCTTCTACATGATAAATCTTTCCTGCTTCATATTTCATCATATTTGCAAACCGGGAGCCGCCTTTCAATCGGAAAATGCCATCATCAGTAAGTTCCATACGGGAACAGGCTATTCCATTCTCATCCAGAAATTCAATCTGGAGTGTGCCTTTATTATTCTGGCCGGCTTTCAAATCAAATGATACTTTCAATTCTTTAGAAGCCGGAATTTTACGTTCCACTTTGGCATAATCAAACGGATCTTTATCCTGCAACTTCAACCATTGATCCTCCAAAGAAACAGGAGCCCAAACCGGAGAATAAATATTCCAGTCAGTCAGTTCCGCAATTGATTTATTTTTAGAGAAATCATCATCCGCATGTGCTGAAGCATTTATTTCCACCGGGACAGGAATACGGGAAATCCACATATCTTCCTTGTTCACACTGTAAGAAACCCACAAATCACCATCAGCAGGCACTCCATTACCTTCCTGAATACCACGCGGATATTGAGGACCGTATGATTTATAATTTCCTCCATAACGCATGGGAGTGATTTCACCATGCACCAGATTCAATGTTGTATATTCCAATCCATCTTTACTCAAAGATATAGCCAGCGGCCAACGAAATTCCGACGGATTATATACAGTAGCGTATGTACCATCACTTAAGCGCTGTCCCCAAATTTTCGCGTTGCTGTTGACGAAACCTTTTGCACGAAGCACAGGCTCTGCCCAGGTATGTCCGCCATCCTCACTGATAGAGGTAAGCGCATGTTTCCAAAGACTGGCAATACGTCCATCCGGCAATGTATAACAATTGAATGCTTTGTATCCTTTCTTCAACGGAAGAATAGGATCTTCACGGTCGGCTTCTTCCACCCACTGCATCATATACAACGGATTGTCGAGAATTTCCTGGCAAGCTTTCACAAACTCACGATCCTTGCTTTTCTTAAAATACGGATAATCAGTATTCTTTTCATTAAATCCATGATTATAATAAATGAAATAGATCGGTCCGTAAGAACCGTCTTTCTTTATTTCACGAACCACCCGGCCAATACCGTTTCCATCATTGGGATCATCTTTTTTATCCAAAGCAACTCCGTAATTTCCCATTGTAATCAGCTTGCCGGATTTAGAAACATAGAATCCGACACGCTGGTGCATAATGGCAATCAGATCTTTGGCCTGCACACCCGGACGAGACTCTTTGGTGTATCCATCGGGAACTTGATAAGGAGGAAACACAATTTCCGGATTTGTCCAGCGATATCCATCTTTCGACGTCATCAGAAAAGTCTGTGAAGGCGGTACGTGTTCGTCAGAAGGATCTGCCAGGTATTGATAGAAAAACTGTCCATTCCAATAAGCCAGCATCGGCTGATGATTATACGTCCATCCATTGCCGTTCGAAGCATCGGGATGTTCACGATTGGCACGCACCAACTGAATGTTATGTACTCCGACTACCGGAGACAGTTGTCCATCGTGACAAGCAGGGTTCGATAATTCTTTTCCTGTATAATGAATTCTATCTTGTGCAAAAGCTGTAGTAGTCAGCCAACCGGCAGCCAGTACAAAAAGAATTTTAGCAGAGTTGTTCATGATTTATTTCTGATTTAAATTGTTTCCGGGTTTATTTCTTTTCTTCGAGTAATGCTTTTACGACTGATTCCGGAGCCGTAAATATGGTTCCATGCTTATGCCCTACAGGGATGCTTACCTCTTCTGTTACATCTGTAAAGTTCCGGAAATCCTTCGTACGCATAGCGCCATATATTTTTTTCTTATATACATCAAAGTAGATTAGATAATCGTCTCCCACTTTCTCTACAGACGGTCCTTCTACAAAGGATTCTGTGAAAGGCTGGGATGCGGGCGAATAAGGACCGGTCATAGAATCGGAAAAAGCGATTTTCAGATTACGTTCCGGACGGGTGTTATCCTTGAGTACCATTACATAGTCATTCTTTGCCCGTTTCACGATAACGGCATCAATGGTACTGAATCCTGGATCATACAAAAGTTTTGCTTTCGAAACGGTTTTAAAATCTTTTGTAGTGATATAGTATAAACGATGATTATTATTCTCTTCTTCTATCCCCTTTTCGAAACGTCCGGGGACACAGGAAGCCCATACTACCATAAACTGATCATTCTCGTCGTCATAGAAAATTTCCGGAGCCCATACATTAATGGTAGTCGGTTCGTCTGCCATTACAGGAATCATCTGTTGTTCCGACCAATGAATCAGATCCTTGGAATGTGCATAGCCAAATCCTAAATCACCTTTCCAACTTGTAGTCCAAACCAAATGGTAGGTACCATCCGGAGTACGTACCATCGAGGGGTCCCGCATAAGCTGGTGCTGTCCCAGTTCCGGCTTTAGCCAAACTCCCGGAATACTGTCCCAGTGAATTCCGTCCTCACTATATAAGTATCTCAAACCCTCATCAGCCGGTTCATGAAACGAAGTGAACATGTAGTAGTCTTTGTTCCCCCCACAAGAAGCCAGAAACAGAAGACTTATTGCGGCTAATGTATTTCTTAACTTTTTCATTTGTATATTCTATATTTGTATCTTTTATACAGAGGAGACGATAGAAAGCGTCATTTGTACTCAAATATACTAGAAGAATCAATAGATTCAAAATTTATATACGATAAAAGGGCGACTCTCCGAGCCACCCTTTCCACCATCAAACAAACTAACCATTTACAATGGGAAAGAATTTCACTTCTTTTTATAGTATCTTATTTTTTAATTATATAGAACCTCCACGGGCTTTTATACGTTTATACCATTCCTCTCGTTCTTTCTTCAGGTCATATCCACGTTTAGCCAGATAGTTGTTGATACGTCCTTTGTATTTTCCGAAAGCAGCGTGTTTCTTATTCGAATTTTCTGCATCCAACGCAAATTCACGGGCCTCTATCAACCAAGCATAGATTTGAGCTTTTTCTTCTTCTTTCAAAGTAGGAATCATGTCTAGATGTGAGTCATAAGTCACTTTTACTACTCCATAAGTCATGCCATCTTTAACAGCTTCTATTTGCTTTTCATCAAGAAAGAGAGATAAATTGGCAGGAAAAGCGAAATGTGAACGATATAGCGCCGCATCTTTTTCATTTTCCGCAGCTTTCAAAGCTTCATTTTTAGCCTCACCAGTCAACCCGGATTCTTTTACTTTCTTGACTTTCGCATCCCGTACCTCATAAATATCATTTAATTCGAAGTAACGATTGGCTATGACATTGCGAACATCTTCGGCTATTTTCGCATCTGTAAGTCCGAGTTTATCAACGATCTTTTGTGATCGGCCGACAATAGACTTTACATATTCAGGATCACGATTCTCTTTATTTAAGTCGACTGCCTGCGCAGACATCCAACCGGAAATAAAAAGCAATGATAGTATCAGTATCTTTTTCATAATTACATTAATTTTCCTTTTTCAGCCAATGTATCGTAGTTGTTCTTCATATCTCTCCAATCTACTTTATGCTTTGTGCTGATACCGTTGATATATTTTTCAATATTCGTATATCCGTCACCAGTACAGTCTTTATTGGCATCACTCGGATCGTTCGGATTTAATCCGTTAGCAATTTCCCATTCGTCCGGCATACCATCTTTGTCTGTATCAACATAAGGAGTACCTTTGTATTCAGGATAACCACCCATCTGGCGAACATCAGTAATAATACCCTGCTTATAAGAATCTTTCGGCAAACGACGATACTTGAACTGTCCGTCTTCCCCCATTGACTTAGGAGACAAACCTGTCAAGTCACCATAAGCGTCTTTAGGAAGTTTCTTTTCATAATAAGGAATACCTGTTCTTACTTCTTCAATCACACGTTCGTCAACAATATCACGACAAGGAATATTCGCACCTACATGTTTCAATACATAGTCATAAGCATCTTTAGCCCCCATGATATTGATATACGGCATCTCGAACGGCTTATAGCTACGCATGTATTCAGTATATCCGTCAGTGTTCGGTTGAGTTTCAATCTGAATACCGCCATTCCAGTTGTCTTTAGTTATTTCAGGATAGCCTTCCATTATATTTCCGTCGGCATATACTCGCCCATATTCTTTATGATCCAGCTTACTACGTCCTGCTTCCGGTTTCAAGATACGATGTCCTACATTGGAATCCTTAGGAGTAGCAGGTCCCGGTTTGTAGTAGTTGTTAATCATATTGAACATAGCGGTATAATCACCACCATCAGAAGAACGGTGCACCCAATTGAATACTACATTATTAACGAAATTGAATATGCCATTCCAACCGATAGAAGGATTACGTCCGGAGTTACTAGCCCAAAGGTTACGGGCAAATGCACAATTCTCACCACCTAACGTGCTACCAAACGCATGATTGTATGTATCCAACGCTTTTGCCGAGATAGTATTTTGAATAGTTACGTTTACAGTAGGAAGTTTCAAGTCTTTGCTTTCATATTGTCCTTCACTCGGGTCGTACATGTGGCGATAGAAAGAAATGTTTTCATCCAATCCCCATGTACAGGAACAGTGGTCGATCATTATATTACCAACAGGATTACCTCCGAAAGAGTCATCGCGATGCCATACTTTCGTTTCTCCACGACGGAAACGCATATGACGTACAACAACATCATGTGTGTCTACCCAAAATGACTCGCCGGCAATACAAACACCGTCTCCCGGAGCTGTTTGCCCTGCAATGGTTACATAGGGAGCACGGACGATAATCGGAGATTCCAGACGGATGATACCGGCAACATTGAACACAATAATACGTGCACCGCCAGTTTCACATGCCTCACGGAAAGAGCCCGGTCCACGATCATTCAGATTTGTAACAGTTATCACTTTGCCGCCACGGCCACCGAAACTATACATACCACCACCTTCGGCACCTGGGAATGAAGGGATATCAGCCTGCGGCAAATCGTACGGACGACCAGCCCAAGGAATATATGGACGTCCTTCCTTCGCTTCTTTCTGCACTATTGGAAGTGCCTTCGCCCATGCTTCATCAGAGCGCTTCCGCTCTTCAGTCATCATTTTTGTATAATTTTCTTTGGCTTCGCCAGATATTTGTGGGTATTGCGCCCATGCAACGGTCGGAGTCAACATTGTTGCAGCAAAAACTGCTAAAAGTACCTGTTTCTTCTTCATTTTTATTTGGTTTTGTGAAGTTGTTAATTCAAAAATACAATAATAAGACGAAAGAAGAAAAGATTTGTAATCAGTGATGATGATCTTTTATCAAATGCGGGGGAGATCGGAAGAGCGTCGTGTAGGAAAGAGTGTAGATCTCGGTGGTCGCCGTATC
>OKXG01000299.1_pt1 | contig 14564 bp, 17 predicted proteins | sample 1607631 | NCBI WGS metagenome assembly OKXG01 (sample SAMN02674607, study PRJEB24791) | human gut metagenome, SKBSTL069 | isolation source: stool | host: Homo sapiens | place: USA | reverse complement strand
TTTTCCTGTATTCAGATATAGAGAGAAACGACACAAAGAACTTTAGGGAAAAGAAGATTCTTCGTGTTGCTCTTTCTGGAAGTGGAGTATATTAATCATATATTATATGTTTATAGGTTTATATATTATATATTCATATATTATTTATATATAGTGTTTTCTCTTTGTTCTTTTTCCCTATAGTTTTATGGTATCAATTTTTTTGTGTCCGGCTTCCGGCAGCTTTTTGTATTTGGTATCAAAAAGGAGTTCTTCAGGGTGTACCAGGGACGATAATTCGGTATCAATTTCTTTTCAGATTATAAAACAAAGACCGAGAGTTTTACCTCCCGGTCTTTATTAATAGCAATCTCTCTTTTTAATATTCATCATTTGTGATAAATATTTCTACTCTCCTATTTTTAGCACGTCCAGCTTCACTTGTATTGTCTGCAATGGGTTCGCTATATCCTTTTCCATCTTCTGTTATGTTGTTTGTTTCTATACCAGCGGTTCTAAGGTAATTCCCTACTGCTGCTGCTCTATTTTTAGAAAGTATGATATTGTATTGTTTTTCTCCTATATTGTCTGTATGCCCAATTATTTTAATCTTAGTATTGGGTATTTCAGTAATGATATTACATAGGTTAGAAAGCATTTTTTGAGCTTCTTCATTTAATTCATATGAATCAAATTTGAATAAGATTTCACTTTGAGCTGTTGCTTTAAACTGTTCTTTTCCATTTTTATCCTTATAGCTGGAGATTGATAAGCCATCAATAGCTTTTAGTTTATTTCTTCTAGCTTCTATCTTTTCTTGGATAGCTTTATCTCTTTCTTCCTTAACTAATTTTGCACTTCCACCAACTATTGAAGCGGTTGAATAGTTGCTATTATTTTCTATCATGTCTTTTTCTTTGTCGCTTAGTTCAGCGTTACTGAAAGTTATCATATGCGTTGAAGTACATGCGGTAAAAAATGTAATAACGAAGGCTGCTAGTATAATTATTTTCTTTTTCATGATTATCTTATTGCTATAATAGGTCTGATTTTAAATGAATTTCTTTTGCTTGTACTGGTTGCTCTTCCTTTTGTTAATGAAGAAATTAGTGCAAACACTTTAGGAGTATCTTTTCCTGCTCCATCTTCTGTAGAACTCCAGTACCAACCATCAAAGTGCGTTCCTCCAATGATTGAGAAAGAAGAATATACCTTTTCAAGATTATTAGAGATTGCTTTGTTTTGTGCGATAGAGCCAATAAACCAACCTGTAACACCTTTTGGCGCATATTCTATAGCTTTTTGAGCTGCTGGATAAGCTAAACTATCCTTTATAGCAAAGTTCATTATTGCGGCAGTATTAGCTGCTCCATCAAAGCTGTTTTCATCTTCCGAAACATTAGCTATATCCTCGTCTGTGTCTATTAAAGGATTTTCTTCTAAATCTTCTAATGAAACGGCATAAGCGGTTTCTTTTATATTTGGATTATTCCCATCATTACACCAAAATACAACTCCAATGGCTTCTTTTTCACTGGGTGAAAAAAGCGAGGGATGCACTATACTTCCATCACTACATAAGATACTACCCGGCTGTAATGATGTGTCTATAATATCTTCGTGTTTTGTACATGATGATATTACCCCTATAATGGATAATAGAATTATATATATTTTTTTCATACTTATTTATTTATTGGAAATTTGACACCTACTAATAATCCATTTCGGAAATGGTCACGTGTCCAAAATACAAAATCATTTTTTTGCATTACAAAAACTTGCATTCCATTTCTAAATGAATAGCTATATTCTAAACCTATATCAATGGAAGCCTGAAACCCTTTTCTGTTAGCTCCTAAATCTGCTCCAAACCGCCATCTTAAATTACTGTTTTTGCCTCGTGAGATTGTAGGTTTATATGCTGCACCTATGCCGAATGTTTTATAGCTCCAGAAACTATCAGAGCATACCTTATTACATACCGGGCATTTATCATATGCTGTAGCTAAATCAATATATAGTTCATAAGCATTGTGATATTTACCTTCAAACTCCAGCCCTACAACTGCATTGACGGTATTTTTCCATTGCCAACCTCCTGAAATATTAAAAAACTTATCACCATCACCAGCCATTGACTTTAGGGAAAAAAATAAGGTGATAACAAGAAATGCTATTCTTTTCATAATCGTAAAATTTTATTCAGTAAAAGCATCTGCATGAAGAATGTCTGCATAATCAATTCTTAATGTTATAGTACGTCCTGAAATCTGTTTTTCAGATATTTCTATGGTAAGAACTTTTTCGTCTGGGAAAGTAAATTTTTCAAAGACAAAAATATTTCGATAGTTCTTCTTGAAAACAAGATTCTTATTAACTTGCATCAATGGAAGTATTTCTATAGATTGAAAATTAGTAGCCTTTGTTTGTTTTTTATCTTCTATTTTGAAGCGTATTTGGTCTATATCATATCGTATTTTTGTTTTATTAATCATAGAAATATCAATAAAGAAATACTTATCTAATGTGTAGATATTGTTTAGTACAATTTTCATTAGGTTACTTTTACTGGAAACATCATAGAATTTATTTTTTGAAATAAACATTCTATGTGCGTAATCATACATTTGTGCTTTGGTTAAGTTCACTTCTGGATTCATATAGCTACGTAAATCAGCATAAGGGATATTAAAGCGAGTGTATGCTTTTGCTAAATCGCTACTATATACTAGCATATATTGTACGAAAAATCTTTCTGTAACAATGGTGATAACTCCACTAGCTCCTTCTTTTGTGGGTTTTATTCTAAGAGAGTTACCAGTAGGAATATCGCCAACAATATCATTGACTGATATATCAACATATTTTATATCTTCCATAGCTATAAAATGCGTTGAAACATCTTTGTTGACGTATATAACCTTTAGTTCTTCTGGGTTTTCACCTGCAAGCTCGATGTTTTCTCCAATAGGGGTGTTCTGTGCATTTCCTGTAATAACAGAAACCATTGTGCATAATGCAATAAAAATCTTTCTCATATTATTGTTCTTTATCTTTGTTGTTTACTAAAAAAACTTGTGTGTTATATTTTAATTTGGCTTTGTTTTTTTTGATGTTTTTGGAAAGAGCTTGGGTTGTACTACGGTAAGCATCTTGTAAAGCACCTAAAGCGAATTGTTCTACTCCTTCTGATTGGCTGTTCATTTGTATAGTTTGGCTTCCTATTTGCGCTCCAACATCTTTACTCAAATCTCTAAAAGCTGATGAAGGAACAAAGAAACCTTCTTGTCCGTCATTATCATATACGGATAAATCTACTTTCATTTGTTTGCCATCAACCATTATAGAGGAAATATTAATGTGTACTCTTTGGGCTTTAAAGCCAGATACATTCCCATATAGGTAAGTGCCTTTAGTTAAAAGAGCGTCATTAATCATTATATCATCTAGAAGCCGTATGCGTACTCGGCTACCATCTGTTACTTTTAGAGTTTCATCTAATATAGCTGTGATTAGTGAAGTTTTTTGTTCTTTCCCTACAGTATTAAAATATACTTCTGCGGGATTTTTCGCTTTTACAACTTCTATAGCCTTTTCTTTTGGCTTTTCATCCTGTTTTTTTTGAGGTGTTCTAGGACGTGGATTTTGCAATGAATCTATATAAGCCATTTGCATTTTAAAAAGCTCCATTTCTTCTTGCATCTTGGATTTTTCAGGAGCTTTCCTAGTTTCTGTTTGACTTGATTCATCTATAGTAGGAAATCCTTTTATTTGTTGTTCCAATTCCTTTTCTCGGATTCTAGAAGCTTGATTTAAACTGTCAATTTGCCTTATTTCATCATTGGAGTAAAGAGAACCAGAACTTTCAATTTCGCTAACTTCTTCTTCTTTATCTATGGTTTGTATTGATGAATAATCAGAAGATTTATTGAAAGCTCCTTTGAGTGATTCAAATTTACTTTTTATCTCTCTTTTTTCTAAATTAGCATCAGGAATATCAAGATTTAATTCTTCCGTTTCTACTAATGTAGTTTCTTCTGCTGGGGCAGAGTTTATCATATCCTTAACTAGCCATCCTATCCCTAGAATAAAAGGTAGAATGAGTATCGGAATGATGTACTTAGGCTTTTTAATATCAATCTGTTTCATACGCTATTTATTTAATTTATTGTATAAATCTTTTATTCGTACTGTGTCTTCTGGAGTTAATTTCCCATTTTTTCTTAGCTCATTAATTTCATTTTGCATTTTAATCACTTCTAACAAGTCGTGAACTCCTACTTGTTTTTTTTGTAGGTTACTATCAATGTTAATTTGTACTTTGCTTTTTTCTTCGTTGAAGACTTGCATTGGCTTTCTTTCTGGACGCATTACTAATGATAGAATTGTGACGAAAGAAAGGAATGAAATCGTAATTCCAAACATGGCTTTACGGTGTATGTCAGCCCACGCTAATAAGCGTTCACAAGCGTTATTAACTCCGAACTTTTGAAATATTTTAGTAAGAAGAACAACTGTAGCTTGCTCGGCTTTAGTCTTGATACTTTCTTTTCTATCATTCTTTTTATGTTTAAACAGTTTCATTAGAAATTCTTTTTTACTTTATAATCTAGGTCTTTGTTTAGTATCGTTTTCCAATCTGTGATAATAAGTCCATGAGGATTATTTTCAGTACGTGGAATTTGTCTTAATTTCCCTGTAGTTACAAGTTGCCTTTTTAGAATAGAGGTTTCTCGCTCTATACGTTGGATGCCATAGTACTCAAAAGATAGGTTGTTCATGTCCACCTTGATACTATCTGTCATAATTGTTACTGTTGCAGAACTCGCTAATATGGTGTTGAAATATCCTTTTTCTTTTAAATTATTATATTGTTTCAATCCGCTATCATCAATTAGATACATGGCTTTTTCCATGTTGTATTTTATAAATTCATCGTCTGGTGGTAATGTGAAAAATAAAGTGTGGAATAGATTTATGTGGCTTTTACATTCGACTTCCAAGTTGACTTCTGTACCAGTTTGTTTTACTAGTACAGGGACATCATTATCCAAAACATATATTTTTTTTCTTTCAGCTTTTACTAAAGAGAAACAAAAGGCTAGTACCATACCTGAAATAACTATACTAGTTGCAAAACAGCCAATGGATAAAATTCCGGCTAATTTGATTTTATTTTCTAAGTTTTTAATAATCATGATTATGTGAATTTAAAATTTAATGAATCTTTTTACATAGCTGCACTGGCTCCACCTGTAGCCGGAGCTGCTACAGCTTTGGTTGCGATGGCTGCTCCTCCAACCATGCCTCCTACTGCTTGCCCTACTCCAGTTGTACTTACAATCCATGTAGAAACAAAAGGTATTGTAAGCATGGCAAATGCTCCAAGTAATGCTGTAAGAAGGAAGCTATTGACACCTCCAGAGGTCATTCCGACATACATGACAAATGCAGCTTCATTTCTAAGCGCATATTCTAAAATTTCAATTTCTCTTTCTATCCCATATTGCATTACTACTAAAGAAATTGATAATACTATATATGCAATACATGAATATAAACTAACACTGACAAAACGAGCTATCCATTGTATATAAGCATCCCGAAATGCAGGTAAAACAGAGAATGCAAAAGCTAGTGGACCAAGAATAACTAATATTCCTGTGAATATGATTTGTAGGAAAAAGACAAAATAGGTACATACTTGCCAAAAAGTAACGACAATAAATTCAATGATATTAAACATTATCATTTTAACCTTAGCGACTACATATACATATAATCCAGCTATCTTGTCTCCAATAGCTGAAAAGTCTATACTAAAATCATACCATTTCTTATCCTTAACTTCATTTTCGGCTCTTTCAACTTCTAATGAAGTATGTAATAACTCTGTTGCTACGCTATCAATGAGTGCATATCTATTACGAGAAAGTAATTCTACTTCTTCTATCTGGTTCGTAAACATAGCCTTGCTTTGTGCTGTTAATAATTCTCCGGGATAACTGATTAGATTAATAAAGGGAATCCAGAACATAAGAACCAATCCCAGTGCGAATGGACGCAATAACGGGATAATCTCTAATTTTTTATCTCCACTCATCATTTTGAAGCTTTCTACTCCAAAATATAATAACATAAAGATTGCTGCCAATGCTTGTGCATCCGCAATAAATTCTCCGAATAGAACAGTTGTTTTATCTCTTAGTCCATCAAATAATTCAAATAAGAATTTATCTATTAACTCATTCATGGCTCATTATTGTTTTATTTATATTATTCAATCTTGTTATTAATGAAAGAACCTCTATTAGTTCTTTATCAAAATCTAAATAGGCTTCCCTTTTTTTAGAGTTACTCATATGTGAATCATGGATTATATCTATGTTCTTTTTTATTCTAGTAACTTCATCAGTTATAACTTCAATGTGTTCTTTATTACCGCCATTAGAAGAATATTCGACAAGTTTTTTATTTATATCATTAAGAATATCATTTCTGCGATTTTTAGTTAAAGTATATTGATAATCAATTTCTTTATCTCCAAATTTGAAGAGTTCCTGTCTATATATAGTATCGACATTATACCCTTCTTTTTCTGTTTCTGATTTATTGTACTCTACGGCTGCCATCATGGGAATTTCTTGTAACTGGAAATTACGTCTATCTTCCTTTCCGTATTTGTCGTGTAACCCTAAGCCCGGCAAAGGAATTTTAATACCCAAAACCTTTTTATACCATATCCAGTAATGATACCATTCTGGTTGTAGTCGTACTCTATCCATAAATTCCATATTATTAAGCACGCTCCATTTCCCTTTATCCTTTACAGGCATTTGGGAATAGACATTAGAAGTACCAATAATCAACATTAGGGAAAAAAATAAAAGCACTCTTTTCATATTATCTTTTAGGTTTTACTTTATAATTCTGTAATAAATCATCAACTAATTTTGAACGATTATCTTTGTATTTAAACACTCCCGGAGCTAATGTTTGTAATACTCCATTTCTTTTTGCTGTTTTCATCTGTCGGCATACAGCGTATGCTATACCTCTCATGTTTCTTAGTTCATTAATAACATACTTAAGCAAGTCTATTCTTTGCTTATTGTCCATAAGGTTTACATCTGTCCCGACAATAGCGACCTGATAAATGTATTGTGTCAAATCCGCAGTGCGATTAACTAATTCTAGCTCTGTTTTTGCTGACACCAATAATAAAGCCGGGTCACCTACAGCAAGTTCAACCATTTGTTTTTGATATTTACCAATATCTGCTGCAATATCAGTACAGTAGATAATATCTTTTCCTGTTTTTATGATGGCTTCTACAGATTTTAGGCTATTATAAAATTTGCTTTGGAAAAATTCAATCTGAACCATTTTTTCACTGATTTGCTTTTGTATAAGGCTTATTTGAGCTTCATTCTCTTTCACTTTAGAGAAAGAAGTATGTTGCACCTTATGATTAGCTATAAGTGTTTCCATACAGGTTATATCCAAGACTGCCTTTTGCGAATATGCAACTTGGGTTAAAGTAGATGCTACCACTAAAATAAATAGGATTTTCTTCATGATATTATCTTTAACGGTTTGTAATCCATTTGTATTTATCTAGGATATACTTATATAATGGTTGTTCCCCTATGATGTTAAGTATATCTTTTAGGCTTCCTTCATCGGAGTGATACCCTAGTACCTTATTGACTTGTAAAACCCAATCCGTATTTTTTAATTTGGAAGATTTTAGGTCTATTATAAAATTATCCAATCCTGTTTGGAAACTATCATAAATGATATGATAATATCCAACAGCATCTTTTTCAATTCGTTCTGTAGTAAATGTGAAATATTCGTGCAGAGAAACCTCTACTCCAAATACATTTCCATAGTTTCCTCTTTTTATAAATACTTCATTAAACCGATTACGGTTTTCTTTATTGGGAAGTTGATTTATGGTAAATATTTGCTTTTGATTTACTTCCGTTAGGGATAAAAGATTTGCTATTTCTTGATATTTGTCTATAAATTTACTTTGGTCTAATAGGCATATAATATCGGAGTTGCTGATTATAGAGTTTTTGACTACAGGATTACTAATTATGTCTTCCAGTTCTTGAGTAACAACCATTGCCATACCCCAAAATTTACGAACCGTTTTATACAAATAGAGTATATAGCCAGCCATCATGGGGCTAGCTATGGCTTTCCATGCTTCTTCAATTATTAATGCCTTTCTGTTCTTTTTTAATCTCATTTTTTGAATAAAAACGTCCATAATAATTAAGGTTACTATTGGAAATAATTCAGGGTCATCTTTAATTGCATCAATTTCAAAAACTATAAAGGGTTCTTCAAAAAGGGAAGTATCAAAATCCTCATTAAGAGTTTTTTCTAACTGTCCTCCTTTATAGAATTTTTTTAATAGAAACTTATAGTTAGTAATATCAAAATCAATTTTGTTCTCTTTGCAAATGATAGGTATAATGCGTAGGGAAAATTCGTAGAATGAGTTAAAAGATAAGCTTTCAACTTTTATTTCTTTCAATATATCTTCTTTCTTCTGGATTCGTCTTTCTATTATAGAAAGTAATCTGGTTTCAGGATTATCAAGCTCTTGGCGTGTAAATCCTTTTTCGATGAGAATGTTTTGTATCGCTTTTTCTGCGTTGGTTTTTTCTCCGCCTTCTCCTTTTTCTACTAGTTGCTGTAATTTCTCTATTTTTTCGGAAAGTATCTTGCGTTCTTCTTTTTCCCTTTCGTTTTCAAATTCTTCTTCATTGACTTGAAATTCGAGTAGTAAATTTTCACGTATGGCTTCTTTTTCCGCATCTGAATAACCATTAAAAGGATGAAAGTAGAAAGAATAGTATTTTTCTATGGTAATATCCATAATTTCTTCTTCTTGCTTTTTGACCTCACCATTTGCACCTTTCCATATCAGGAAAATTAATGATTTAAGAAAGTTTTTCTTTTCTACATTATACTCTTCTTCAGTAATTCGGAAAGGATTCATAGATATTGGCTTGCTTTCAGAATAAGTAATGTATTTGCCATGATAGTATTCGCACATTCCTGAATAACTATGCCCTGTATCTACCAATACAATATCAGTATTATCTAAAACCCATTGTCTTACTTTGGAGTTGACATAGAAAGACTTACCAGAACCACTTGGACCTAAAACAAAGAAGTTGGAGTTATTTGTATATTTTTTCTCACCTTCTTTCCCGGACATATCTATTCCAACAGGCAATCCTTGTCTGTCAGTAAAATAAGTAAGAAAAGGACTGTTTTCTGTTACTTGTAATTTTTCCTTGAATAAAAGACAAATTGCAGCATCGGAAGTTGTTAGAAATTTGTCATAACTGTTTAGGTTGATTGCGTTTCCTGGCAGTGCACATTCGAATAATTCTAATTGGTTGAAGCATTGTTTATTAATAATAATGCCACAATCAAAAAGAGATGTTTCAACATAGTTGATAGCCTTACTAATATCATCAAGACCAGCAAGAATTATATTATAATGTGCATATACAAGCATTTGCCCTTCTCTGGCAATATCCGACTGCACTCGTTCTATGTCTTCTACACATAAATCATTTGCAGGGTCAGGCATTCCTTTATGTTTTTTCTTTTTGCCTTCTAATTTGTTTGCTTCGTTTCGTTGGTCTGGAATATTTATTACTTGATTATAGATAATTGTGTCTATACCTGGTGTATCATGCAAAAAAGAGAGTAAGTCAACAGGAAACCTTAGCCCAATATTGACCTCTTTATATGGTTTTATAACAGAAGGGAAATTAACTTCGTCAATATCTACAAGAGAAATGCACTGTACGTTTTTTTCTCCTATTATAAGATTTTCTTCTCTCGCTTTGATGTTTTTTAGGCTTACTGTTTGCTGATTGAAATTGATAGATAGAAATCTTTTTATATATATTTCTATTTCATTTTCATTTAATAGTTTAGCCCTTATTCCTCTGTTGGCGAATAGTCCTAATACTTTTGTGATGTTTCTAATAAAAGTATCAAACCTTCGAGGGTCAAAAGAAAAGAATTTAGACCTTTCTACTTCTCCTGTAATAACAAGATAAGTAGAAATATCAGTATATATTCGTCCCTTAAAATGTTCAAAATAACGATTTGATAAATAGTCGTTCTTCCTATTCTGGGGTGGTAAAAATGATTTTTTACATAGGATATCCTGTTTTTGTATTGTATATCCAGTTCCTAATACTTTGAGGATATTAGTAAATAAGTGGTGAAAATCATAGTAAGCATCCATATCTGCTGAATACTGTATTATAGGATTTTCACATTTAATGATAACAGAATAGTCGCCCCTTCGGTTATAGAATATAGGAGTACTGTCTATTGTTTCAATACCAATATAAGGAGCTTCAAATTCACTTTTCTTTTTCATAAGCTTTATTTTTTTCTATCTCTTACAAAAGTGCGTGATACTATATATATGCCTTTTCGTTTATCTTTCCTGTGAAGCCCTTTTCTTTGTAATTGCGATGTTATTCCTAACCCTCCAAACATAACTATTACAAGAGTTATACCTCCCCACATAAAAGAAGCCAGAGTAGAAACAATAGCACATAAAAGTAAAGCACTAATAATACAAGCTCCACCGATATATATGAACTTGCCTTTAAATCCTTTGAAAATAAGGGGCTTTTGTAGCCCCTTATATACATTGTAACTTGGATACTCTTTCGACATATTAGATTCCGAAGAATGCTTTTACGACAACACCTGATACAACCAGAAAGATACATGACCCCATCCAGCCCATAACAGCCTTTTGTACATCTTGGTCACCAGAGTTCCATTTTAAATAAACTCGCACTGCTCCAACTAATCCTACTAGACCTCCTAGTATCATCATCATGTTTCCTAGGGGGTCCATGTAGGTTGCAAGTTCAGAACTGGCTGCATCAATTCCGGCAGCACCTTGTGCAAAAGTGTTAGTTACTACCATTGTGCTAATGGCTAAAGCGAATGCTCTTTGAGCAATTTTTGAAAAAAACTTTTTCATTTGAATAAAATTTAGTTGTTTATTTATTAAAATTTACGTGTGAAAACATACTTTTCCCTTTAGCAAGAAGTTGTTCCATTGGAATACCTTGTGTTTCAACTTCCATTTCAATAGATTCATTTACAGATACATAATTCTGTTCAGATTCTTTTTTTTCATCTTCTTTTTCGTATGAGCCTGTTTCAAAATCTTCATCTACAACGTTGTGAGGTATTTCTTCTTCCTCTCCTATTGAAATAATTTCTTCTTCACCTGTATTGACTTTGCTTTGCTTTAGGAAAGCATCATACAGAATGTTTGCAGCGTAGTAAACTACATAAATGGCAAATACAGCCATGATAAATTGTGAATAACTCATATTCTTAATTTTAAAAGTTTCATTAATCGACCCTTTTTCTGTACTTTTGATTTATAATAGTACTAGAGGTAATAACAGGGGAAAAAACCCTAGTTTAAAATAGTTTCGCGAATAGTTGAGTTAATGAAACTTGGATTTAAATAAAATGGAGATAATAGGCTACGCTCGTGTTTCAACGAGGGAACAGAATTTAGATTTGCAGCTAGATGCTTTAAAAGAAGCCGGATGCAAACTTATATTTGAGGAAAAAGTATCAGGAGTAAAAGATAGACCCGAATTAGATAAAGCCCTTGCGTATTTGCGAGAAGGTGATACTTTTGTTATCTGGAAACTAGATAGATTAGGACGTTCTTTGAAAGATTTAGTTTATATAGTTGATTGTTTGCAGAAAAGAAAAGTTGCATTCAAAAGCATTGTTGATGGTATTGATACTAATAGTGCTTTAGGAAGGTGTCAATTTGGGATTTTTGCTTCATTGGCAGAATATGAACGTGAAATAATAGTAGAACGAACTAGGGCTGGATTACAAGCTGCAAAAGAACGAGGGAAACTTACGGGACGACCTATAGGATTATCGGAAGATGCAAAGAGAAAGGCTATAGCAGCAAAACGTTTATATGAAAATCGGGATTATTCTATAGATGAAATATGCAGGATATTACACATTGGAAGTAAGGCTACTTTGTATAGGTATTTACGTTATGAAAAAGTAAGATTGATGAATAGAAGAAATAAATAGGGCGTTACCTTTCAGGTCGGGCTTTTCGCTGCAAGTCCTCGCTGTGCTGTGGGCTTTCCGCTACAATCCCTAACGCATTTTTCCCACCCACCCTTCTAAGGTATATCCAATGCTTTGCTTTTTCCACCGCTTCTACGAAGCACCTACAAAAACAAGGCATTGGATATTCGGTTTTATAGACTTCATGTTCCCTAAAGGGAATATTCCGTTTATAAAACCTAATCTCTTACCCCAAATATATAAAACTTTAGGGAAAAAGATAATACGTTAAAAATCAGTCGTTTATAAACCTTATTTAACAAAAATAATTGTCCTATTATTTGCGACATTTATAGAAAATTGCTATCTTTGAGTATTGAAAATAAAGAGATAAATAAACTTTTAAAGCTGGTTTGGCTGCCAGTATAAAGAACAGCAAACAAAATTATGAAATCTACTTTTGATAAAAATGCAGAGAAGTTTGTAAACCTTATGGTTGAGAAAATTGAAAGTTTGTCTATGAATTGGCAAAAACCTTGGTTCTCTAAAGTCAATTCTAAGCAGAACTTTTTACCGCAAAATTTAACAGGGCGTACTTATAGTGGTGGAAACGCTTTTTTACTTTATTTTTTGTGTGAAAAATATAATTATCAAACTCCTGTTTTTTTGACATTCAATCAAGCACGAAACGAAGGTATTAATGTTCTAAAAGGTGCTGCTGCTTTTCCTGTTTATTATACATTATTTTGTGCTTATCATCGTCAGACAAATGAAAAAATTTCATATGATGAATATAAAAAATTATCAGAAGAAGAACAAAAAGAATACCGTTTAGCAGCTTATACAAAATATTTCCAAGTTTTTAATTTAGACCAAACAAATTTTGCGGAAAAATATCCCAATAGATGGGATATATTAAAGGCTAAATTTTCAGGAGAGGAACAGCCACAAGAAGAGAAAGAAATGTATGTAAATCCAATACTTGATGAAATGAATAAGAATCAAAATTGGGTGTGTCCTATTCAAACGGTTTCTAGTGATAGTGCGTTTTATTCAATATCAAATGATAGCATTACTTTACCTTTAAAGAGCCAATTTAAGGACGGAGAAAGTTTTTATGGTACAGAATTACATGAAATGGGACATAGTACAGGTGTTAAAAATAGACTAAATCGAAAAGGATTTTATGAAAATGATAAATTCAATTATGGACGTGAAGAACTTGTAGCAGAATTAATATCGGCTTTGTCTGGTGTATATTTGGGTATTTCTGTAACCGTCAGAGAAGAAAATGCGGCTTATTTAAAATCATGGTGCAAAGCAATAAAAGAAGAACCTAAATTTTTATTTACTGTATTGGCAGATGCTATTAAAGGTAGTAAGTTCATAGCCCAGCATCTAAATATAAGACTAGATGTGGAAGAAGTAGAAGAAGAGAAAAATACAAAGGTTGCTTAAAGATTCCTCCCTCCCAAATGGGGGGGAGTTCTTTTTTCAAACGCCAAAAAAGAACCAAAAAGGCTTAATCGCTTCACTTTGTTACGCTCCAATAGTTTTGCTATCGGTAAACCCACCCACCCTTCTAAGGTATGTTTCTTTATCCCTTCTGCAATCCTTAGTAAAGTTCCACTACCTTTTAGGTAACTCCACTTTAGTAAGCATTACAGAAGCGGAAACATGCCGCAAATTAAAATACATTCTCACTTTGAGAATACATTTTAATGCGTCTTATTGTCTAACCCAATAAGAACTATAGGGAAAGAAATTGATACCGTACTTTTCGGAGTTCCGGCACTGATGGGTAAACATGGCATGATGAAATGATACCGAATTATCATTCCTGGCACACCCTGCAGAACGACCTTTTGATACCAAATACAAAAAGCAGCCGGAAGCCGGACGCAAAAAATTGATACCATAAAACATTAGGGAAAAAGAACAGGAACAAAATACAATATTATATATATAAATAATATGTGAATATATAATATATAAACAAATAATATATAATATGTGATTAACACGCTTCACTTCCAGAGTTCCAGAAAGAGCCACACGAAAAATCTTCTTTTCCCTAAAGTTCCTTGTGTCGTTTCTCTCTATACTTGAATACAGGAAAACGGCTGCATCATAAAAGAAAAGACACCGACACCATTCAGGAACTACCGCCCATCGGTAAAAGGATTGCATCTAATTGATACCTTTTCTGCCTGCACTGGAGAGAAACCGGGAAGGTATTTGATACCGTACTTTTCCGGGTTCTGCCCGGCATGGACGATAAGAGAACATTATTATGATACCAAAAACTTTAGGGAAAAATAAAACCTCGGCAGTCTATAAACCTAAAACCATTTTTAACAAAAATAATTGTCCTATTATTTGCGACATTTATAGAAAATTACTATCTTTGAGTATTGAAAATAAAGAGATAAATAAACTTTTAAAGCTGGTTTGGC
>OKXG01000270.1_pt1 | contig 15831 bp, 19 predicted proteins | sample 1607631 | NCBI WGS metagenome assembly OKXG01 (sample SAMN02674607, study PRJEB24791) | human gut metagenome, SKBSTL069 | isolation source: stool | host: Homo sapiens | place: USA | reverse complement strand
ACTCCCCCTCCGGCGTGCTTATCACGAAGCCGCACGACTCCGCAGGCGCACACCGCCGGGCATGCGCCAGAATCGCTGATTCAGTCTGTGTCATAAACCGGGATTTACTGCGAAAGTTTATTAATGGAAAGGAAACCGCCAAAATTGCCGACATTCCTGCGCAGTTCACACCCGCGCATGCACTTGCTGCATCTGTCCTTACGGATATCCGTGGTGGGGTTGTCGAACTCATCCGCCACCGCAGGACCGTTATACCCGCATTCATCTCCCCGGTAATCCCACATACAGGTGTTCGCCAGCATGATGCGACCGGGAAACAGCGCCCCGTCCGTCTCGGTCGGTGTAGCCAGCACAAACGAGGCCGTCATGGCTGTCAGCTGCGACATCTGCTCCACCACCCAGCGGTCACTCAGCTCCTGCTCCGGGTCCGCCTCCGGATTGCCCGCAACGAAATTCACCGCATCCAGAAAACGGGCATACACCCGGCGGCGGACCACCGTGGCCCCCACCAGACTCTGCAGGTCTTCCGCCATCCCGGTGACCAGACCGAACAGATTGGACACCGTCAGCGACGGTCTGGCACTGCTGCCCCGGCCGTTCATCTCAAAGCCGCTGCCGTCAATCGGGTATGCCTCATACTTACGCCCCTGCCAGGTGACCGGCTCCCCTTTTTCATTCAGCTCATTACAGAAAAAATACCGCTCACCACCCTGTACCGTCAGGTCGATTTCCCAGAGTACCACCCGCGGTGACTGCTCTGACTTAACCGACTCGTTCAGACTTTCTTCTCGAATATCCTGCATCAGTTCACCACCTGCTTAAACTCCGCGCTGAACTCAACGCGCAACATCCCGACCCGCGCAGACCACCCGGCACAGGTCACCTTTATCTGCCGGTATGCATAGGGTGGCTTCCACAAAAATGCCTTCCAGCCACCGTGCTCTGCCAGGAACGCTTCCAGATGCCGGGCCTCCTCCCGGGTCACGGAAAGCGTCACCCTGTATGTTTTCAGGTCAGCATTCAGCCCTGCCGCCATACGCTGTGAGTACCCGTCACCAAAACGCACTTCACGCACCGATGGCTGCGAGTTCACCTCCATATCCGGCTTCACTTTCCAGCGAAAGGTTTTCATCCACCGCTCCCTGATAACATACCGCCATCACGCAACTGCAGCCGGAGTTCATCCTGTGCCCCCTTGCGGGCCATCTCATACACCGCTTTCATCAGCTGCGGCCCTGCCCGCCCGTTGGGGCCGTCGTTCTGAATCACCACGTGATTGTTCTGATTAAAATTAATGCCTTCCGCCCGCCGCATCTGCGCCGGACTTCCGGCACCGCCGACATAACCACCTTCCGCATAGCCCCGCATCAGGCGGTACAGATTGCCGACACCAATCCGGCTGGTCGCCTCCTTCGTGAAGACAAACTCCCCGCGATGAACAATCCCCGCAGGTTCATATTTACCCCCCGTCCCCGTAAATCCCCCGGTCGCGAAATGGAAGTTCGCCGCCGCAGCCTGAATGGCTGTACCGCCTGACGCGGATGCGCCGCCACCAACAGCCCCGCCAATGGCGCTGCCGATACTCCCGACTATCCCCACCATCGCCTGCTTCAGAAAAATCTCTGTCAGCATGGACAGCACAGAACGGGTGAAACCACGCCAGTTCTGTTCGCTGCCGGTCAGCATCGCTGCCATATTCTGTGCAATACCGTCAAAGGTCTGCGTGGCCGCGTTTTTAACCTGCGAAAAACTGTCCGTCGCACTTTCCGCCCACTCGCCCCAGCCGGACTTCATCCCGGCCATCCAGCTTCCACGAAGCTGCTCCTCCGCAGACCAGGTGTTCTTCAGTGCAGATGTGGCCTTCGCCAGCGCAGCCGGATTATCACCGTACACCTCACGAAGGCGCTGCTCTTCCGACTCCCGCTGCGCCTGACGGTCGGTGAGTCCGCGGGCTTTTGCGCTGATTGCCGCCTGCTTCGCGCTCTGCTGCTGTTCAAACCGCGCCGCCTGCTGTGCCAGCTCATTCAGCCGTTTCTGGTGTTCAATCTTGTCGCCCAGCTCAGCCAGCTGGCGTTTGTACTCCAGCGTCTCTTTCTCATGGGCCAGCAGGGATTTTTCCTGCTCAGATAACTGCCGTTTCGTGGCGGCCTCTTTCAGGACCACATACTGATTTTCCGCTTCCCATAAATCCCGGCGCTGCTGGCTGATTTTCTCATTCACACCGCTGTGTTTTTCCAGCGTCCTGAGCTCGGTTTCAAGCGCCAGCAGGGCTGCATGCGCCTGGTCTTCCTGGCGCTCACCGGCAGACACCTTCACACCGGACGGCTTTTTCTGCGTCGACTCATAATCCTTTTTTGCCGACGCCATCAGCGTGTTGTAATCCGCCTGCAGGATTTTCCCGTCTTTCAGGGCCTTATTCAGCTCTTCCTGCCGGGCGGTATATTTCTCCAGTGGCGTCAGCAGGCGCTCATACGCCTTCTGCGCCTCTCCGGTATACTTCAGCTGTGACGACTCACGCTCAGCCCTGTCCCTTGCCGCCAGTTCACCGGCTTTTTCCATATCCGACTGCAGCGTTGCCGCTGCCAGACCCAGACGGGCATTTTCCCGGTCATCCCATGCGCCCTGAAGGTTGGCCCGGAAAGAGGAGGTTTTACCGCGGCGCTGGCTCCGGCTCTGGTACCACTGCCATTTTTTATCCGCCTCATCAAATGCCTTCTGCGCACTGGCGAGCATATCCGCTGAGGATTCCGGACGACCGATATCCAGAATGGCATCCCACATCGATTTGAATGCCTTCCCTGTTTTATCCGCCCAGGTCTCCAGTGTTCCCATGTTTTCTTTCAGGCGACGGGTCTGCTCATCAAAGCCTTTCGTGGCGATATCGTTCGCCGCCTGCAATGCCCCGGCCTCGTCTCCGGAACGCTGCAGCTGTGCAACATACGCAATCTGCTCTGCCGTCACGTTACGGAACTGGCGCGCCATCGCCATCAGTCCCGACGTCGGGTCAGTGGTCAGCTTCCCGAAGGCTTCAGCGACTTTATCCACCTCCACACCGGATGCAGACGCAAAACGCGCGACACTCTGGTTGATGGCATCAAACTGTTCACCACCACGCACACCGGCATTCACCAGGGCTGCCAGTGACTCTCTCGCCTGGTTAAACGTCAGCCCTGCTGCCTGCCCGGCTCTTGAGAGAGTCAGCATACGATCGGCAGTCAGTCCGGACTGATTACCGGAAAGAACCAGGGTTTTATTAAACGCTGAAAGCGTGGAATCTCCCTGGTACCAGGCGTACACCAGCGCACCTGTCGCCACCGCCAGCGAGGTGACCCCGACCATCGGCAGGGTGATCGCACCGGCAAGCCCCCTGAACATGGGGATCATCCCGCCGAAGGAGTCCTTCACCTGACCACCCTGTTGCAGCAGGATCAGCCAGGGATTCTGACCACCTGCAAGCTGCGTGGCGATATCCGTAAACTGTGCGGGCAGGGTTCGCATGGCCGCTTTATACTGCCCGACGGAAATCCCGGCTTTTTGTGCAGCCAGCGCCTGGCGGCTCAGGCCCTGTTCAACAGCACTGGCGGTTTTTCTGGCGTCGGTATCCAGACCTGAAAAATGACGCCTTACCCGGCTCATCTGCTCATCGAAACGGATAGCATCCAGACTCAGGTCAATAACAAGATCACCAACCGGCTGGGACATATCTCACACCTCCCGGAATCCCCGCTGAAGCCATCATTAATGCGGCATCATCCACCATGACATCCGCCACATCCGCAGACGATAAAATATCGCGCCCTCCGTCCCCACCGAACCGGACGCCTCCGGCAAGTCCTGCCGCTTTCTGCATCAGCATTTTGTCCTCATCCGGCCTCTCCACCTGCTCTTCCTCATGCCGGGGGACAAGCAGACTGAAATCAGAGGGATGCATATCCGGATCGCAAAAAAACAGGCTGAGTACAGCGTACGTCAGCCCGGAAAAATGCATATCCAGCTGGGTATCCTGAAAATAATGCGTGCGGTAAAAACGGTGCCAGTCGGCATATTCGGTGGATGTCATCCCGGCAAGCATGGCGCGCCAGTCGGGTCTCCCCATCTCACGCGCCAGTCTGAGGGCAAAGTTCAGCTCGCCGTCGAAGACTTTCCCGCAGAAAAATCATCATCAGTCAGCGTGTTATTTTTCGCCACTTCAGTAATATCAGTATCCGGACGAACAGCTTCGATCATCCCGGACAGGCACAACACCACGTCTTCCGCCCGGGCAATGGCATCGGCAGGCCAGGTGGTGAGCACTTCCTGCTCTATCTTCATCACGGCCTCATTCATTGACGGTGACTGCGTTTTCTGTGGATGGTTATGCCACAGGGACATCGCCACCAGAAACGCGCCGGTTCTGACGAGATCTTCCACGCTTACCTGCAGGTTGCCGCAGGATTCTGCCTGTTCTGCACGCCGTTTCAGGAGGGCAAGATGCTCGATACGCTGCAGCGCAGACAATTCGGAAAGCGTGACAGACACACCGTTATATTCAAATTGTTCTGTTTTCAGAAACATGTATTACCTCCGTTTACCCTGCAGCGCCCGCTTCAGTAACGGTGACTTCAGCCACTGCGGCGAACTGACCATTTCCGCTCACCACAGGGATCTGCACCTTACCTGTCGCCACGCCGTTTACCGTAATTGTCATATCTTTCACACTAATGGTGGCTTTCGACGGATCGGCGGAAACCGCTCTGAACGTCTTGTCGGTTGCACTTTCCGGCTCAAAAGAAACCGTCAGGGTGGTTGTTTTCCCTTTTGCCACCGTACCGGATGTCGGCGTCACCTTAATCGCACTGACCGGCGTAATTTTGCTGCGTTCTTCCGCTACAGAAGGTTTACCCACGTTAGTGACTTTCACCGTGCGGGTGATCACTTCTTTCGCCGTCACGGCCTTACCGATACTGCTGACCCAGCCACGAAACACATCCACCGTGCCATTCGGAAAACGGATTTTATAGGCCCGGACATCGCCGCTTTCAAACCAGCCTATAAGCCCTTTCTGGCCTTCCTCTCCCGGTTTCCAGGCCAGCGTAAAACTGGTATCACCTGCAGATTTCTGCCCCTGCCCGGTCGCGGTCCAGTCCGCGTCTTCATCATCCAGGTAGTTATCATCGTAGGATTCTGCCGTCATCTCGCCCGGCGTCAGATCCTTCACCTTAGCCAGTCGCTGCCAGTCATCGTCTGACAACGGGTTTGCATAAGCATCACCCTTGCCGTTGTAAACCCACAGAGTGGTACCGGCACCTTTTACCGGCTCAAGGGGATTTGGTGTTGCCATATCGTCCTCACATCTCGTATGTAATGGAATAAGTCAGATCTGCAGAACTCCATAACGCCATATCGTCATCACGACGATACTCATAGCCCTGCGTAACCATCGTGGTAATCAGTCCTGCCAGTGCCGGGATCGCGGTCATCGCCGGGTAAATCCGGCTTTCCATCCACTGATCAAGCTCTGAATCCGGTACCTGTGCCGGTAAAAACACCTCAATATGCAGCGTGGCCCGCCAGGTATCTGCATCCAGCTCTTCACCGGTATACTCTGCATCCGTCAGATAAACCGCGATCGCAGGAAAATCCTCTTCGTCAAAAACAACGGGGCGACCATCAAACAGCGTCGCCCCGTGTTCATGCTGCTCGAGTGCATCCAGCACTGCGGCACGAATGTCAGTGTGTTTCATCGTTTTATCGCAATCCTCAGTTGTTGTTTCAGCGCGTATGCCAGTTCTTTAGGCAGGCGTTCACGCCGGATACGGTCAACATTCTCATCAAATGCCTGTTTCAGTGGGGCCGCCATCGGGATTTTCACCACCTGAATGGGAAGGCGATTACGCTTTTTCCTTCCCTTGTCGTCATTGCCCTCCTCATATCTGGCCTGGGGAAGACGTTGCATAACATGCCAGCGCCCATTATTTAATCGCTGGATAAATGCCCGCTGATAACGATGCTGACCGGCTTTGAGTATGCTGTTCGGACGACGCCCCAGCATTCTGATCCCCAGCTTAATCACAGGGAGATCACCGCGGTTAACGATAATTCTGGCATTCGGATTTCTGACCGTCGCCCGTTTCAGTCTGGACCGTTCCTTTACCAGTTTCCGTCTCACCCTGGTTTCCCGGGCAACCTGTGACGAAGACTGATTAATCGCCGTTATGGCCACGCGGTTAATGGTCATTGCAGAAGCAGCCGGAATGGCGTTTTTACGAACCCGGCTCAGATTGTCAATCGCCTGATCAAGCCCTTTTATCGCCATAATTCACCCTGCGTTTATCGTCGCCGGTTAACTGCGGGTGGTTGCCCACGGTTGAGCCAGAGATAACAGCTGCCCCCGTCATCCGGAGAAACACGATCCACCCAGAATGTCTCACCATTAATGGTCAGCGTGTCACCACGCCGCACGGCACGAACCGTATCCGTCCGCACAAATAATGACGGGCAGCTTCCTTCAATACGGACCCCGCCACCGGCAAACCCCAGCGACTCCGGATCGTCAAAAACCCCCTGAACTTCGCTGCCACACTGTGCCCCCGAGGTGAACTGCGCACAGAGTCCCATCACTTCAACGATCGTACTGTCTACCCCGGCGAGGGCAGCATCAAAGGCATTCTGAAAATCACGCATATTCAGCCGTTCCGTGCTGTATCATGGCCGTTGCCAGTGATGATGGCACCAGAACACGCATACCCCGTAACGCCAGCTCAACGGGACGACCTGTCTCCGGGCAATACCCCATTACTTGCAGGCACTTCCGTACCCGGACGGCTTTAACATCATCCGGAGCATCCGTGTTGTTCAACTGCTCACCATCGTCTGTGTGATTTTGATCAGCCCCGCTCTCATCAGAGTGCATAATGCCCTCCGGGGAAACAGCAAGCTCCTCTTCCCACTCAGACACACGTTGCGCAATATCCGCAGCACTCCCCGACATATCCGCCTCGCGCCCCAGCAGGCCAGCCAGTTGACGAAGACGATTCAGATTTTCTTCTTTTGTTGCCATCTCAGCCTCCTGTGAAAAAAGACACGGGGGCATTTCGCCCCCGCTCACGGATTATTTCACCTGCACCACCACAAACTCATCCGGATCCGGCAGCACCATCAGCGGTGCGGACTGCGTCATGGTGAATTCACGGGCCGGATCGCCCACAGTCAGCCAGTGTTTCGGATAACGGGAAGAGGCCACCACACCTTCGGACAACGCCTGCGCATCCTGAATGGCACCATAGCAACGAATGCCCTCTGCTGCCGTATTCCCCAGGACCAGTGTGCCCACCGGCAGATAACGTTTTTCGGTACCGTCGTCTGCCACATAAGACGTTTTCGCCACCACAATGGCCAGATCACCGTAATACCCTTTGAAAGACACCACCGCTCCCAGGTCTTTCACTGCCGTTTCGAGTTGTGAATTTGAGCCGCGACGGGTATCCAGTTTTTCGCGGAACAGCTTAAAGCCATTCAGCAGACGCCAGACCGTACCGTCCATAATGGCAATATTCACAAGACCGCTGGCCTGATCGCAGTAAAGGTCAATATCATGCGTCGGATCAAACGTATCACGGTCCTGCTCAGACCATTTTTTACCGTCGGCCTGCTCAATGTTATTTCCTTCAGAGCGTCCGAAATCCACCTCGACCGTGTCAAACTGTTCCCCTTCCATGGTGTATTTGCCATACAGCACGGCATTCACCGCCTGCATTTCTTCCACCTGGACAATGGCGTGCTCTTCCTGTTTGAGGTTATCGGTAATGATACGCAGACGACGGTAGGCCGGGTCGTTCAGCTGAGCCGGATCTTCACCAGGAAGGCGCTCAACCGCCTGCTGGTAATTAAATTCGTGTTTGGGCTTGACGTAGCCCGGACGTAACACGCGGGTTTCACCACCGCGATGGCGAAGCACTTTTCCTTCAACGATCGGGGAGACATAGGCCGCCACCGGCGTTTTTCCGGTAATTTTGTCCAGCATCACCTCTTCGGTGTGGAAATTCACCGTACGGCGGAAAAACAGCTCCAGAAACAGCGCACGGAATTTAACTTTTTGTTCGGTATAACCGAGTAACTGGCGGGTCGTAAACAATCCCATAAATCAGTTCCTTTCATTAAGAAATCAGTCAGGCCAACGCGGTGGCCTGATAACGTGTTACGGCAGCGCCGCGTGACTCAGGGCACTGCCGGTAAAGGCGTTGGCCTTTTTGTGTTCATCCACACTTTCAGGCCAGCGGATTGCCTCCGTCGCAAAGGTCCCCGACTTGTAATAGGTCAGCACCGCCTCTGTGCCTTCAAGCGGCAGTACCAGTATGCCAACCGCACTACCGGCTTTCTGTCCGTCCCAGACCACCAGTTTCCCGGTGGCCCCATCCAGCATCAGGGGTGTCAGTGCCGGTGTTGCCGAGGAAATCCCGCTGCTGCCTGTGGCGGTGTGAGCCGGATCATTACCGGCAAAAATACGTACTTCCGCACGCTGTTCAGTGATGGTTTTCGTCACCATATTGTTAAAACCTCGTATTGATGTTCAGCACTGACTTCATGGCATGGCCATGAGCATTTTCACGTCCGCATCACCGTCTTCTGACGCCTGTGACACGCCCCCCTGGACCGCAGCCGGTGAATGGTTCGCCATGAAATGTTCAAACAGGGCGGTTGTGGATGCAGAGACCGGTTCTGCCTTACCTGATCCCGCAGCCAGCACAGCCCGGGCGCTCTCCACGGTCATTCCCGGGCAGGCCGCCAGTTTTTCAGCCTGCGCTTCTGCCCCTTTTGCCTCATCCAGGGCCATGATCTGATCACAAAGTGAGGGCCCGGCATCCGCCAGTGGTGCAGCCGCCAGGATCGGGCGGGCTTTTTCCACCGTCATCTCCGGCATCGCCGCCAGCGTTGCCGCCAGTTGTTCACGACCGTTCGCTTCTTCACACGCCATAATGCGATCGGCTTCACTCTGCGCGGATGCCACCGGCTGCTGCGGTGCCGCCGCGGCCAGAATCGCCCGGGCCTGTTCAACGCTCATGCCCTGTTGCCCTGCCAGCATCGTGGCAAGCTGTTCACGTCCTTTCGCTTCCTGGCATGTCAGGATCCCCATCACTCGCTGGTTCTCCTGCACGGCGGCTTCCGTTGCAGTTAATTGCGGCATAGTGCCTCCTCTGACATTACTGTTCAGCGCCGTGGCCATCACACTGATGGCATCCGACGCATTGATTAATTCATCCGCCAGCCCGGCCTCAATGCCGGACTGACCTTCAAAAACGGCGGCCTCTGTTCCCGTGACCGCATCCACAGACAACCCGGTATACATCGCCACTTTTTCGGCAAACATCCGGTGCGCCGCATCAATCCGCTGCTGCATATCCTGGCGAACCTCTGCCGGCAACGCTTCAAACTGATTGCCATCCACCTTGTGCGCCCCGGCATAAATCAGCGTGATATCCACACCGGCCTGCGCCAGATGACCGGCATAGCTGACATGGCTCATCATCACGCCAATGGAGCCGATACGGGATGTCTGGGTAACCAGCCGTCGGGAGCAGGCCGACGCCAGCAGCATGGCTGCAGAACAGGCCGTGTCATTGCACAGTGCCCAGACCGGCTTCTGCTGACGGAGGCGGTAAATCATGTCAGCGCAGTCAAACGCGCCGGCGGCCTGCCCGCCCGGACTGTCAATGTCCAGCAGTATGCCCCGCACCTGGCTATCTGCCATTGCCTGCTGAAGACAGGCGACAATGCCGTCATAGCCAGTCATTCCGGAAAATGGCCGCATCCCCCCCAGCCGGTGCACCAGCGTGCCGGTCACCGGCAGTACCGCAATACCGTTCACCACCCGGTAAACACGGGCCGGTCGTTTACCTCCGGCCATGTACTCGTCCGTTTCAGCCAGCATTCCGGGAGCATCAAGCTGTACCTGCTGTTGCGGTACCGAAAGACTTGCTGCCCCCATCTCGCGCCCCAGCGCGCAAAAGAAAACCCGCGCATAGGCGGGCTCCAGAAGCAGCGGTTCATTGAATGCTGCTGCAATAATGTGTGAAAGATTACGTCTCACGTGGTGTTGTCTCCTCTTCCGGCCTGCGACTCTCCGCTATCTGCTGCTGATACGCCTGCGCTATCCACACCGGACGTGAGAGTCCGGCTTTTTCCCGCTCTGCAGATTCCCTGACCTGCTGGCGGAAAATGTCCTGATAATCCTCGCCCATCAGCGCCAGCTCTTTCTCATACGTGCTCAGTCCGGCCTCAATGCGCATCACTGATTCCTGAACCTCCTTGAGCCCGTCAATGGCCATTCTTCCGGCTCCAATCCACTCAGCCCGTGACCAGGCTGATCGCGCCTGATAAAAATCAAAACGTGCCCGTGGCGGACGAATAATCCCCCGAAGAAGTGCCTCTTCCAGCCAGCAGGAAAACATCTGCGTGGCCAGCCGGGACGCAATAAATTTTCGCCGCCCCATAAAATAGCGCCACGACTCATTGGCGGATGCGCGGGCACTTGAATAACTGACCTTCGAGTAATCACGGGACAACTGTTCGTAGGAAACGCCAAGACCGGCGGCGATATACCGCAGCAGCGCCTGTTCAAGCGCCGAAAATCCATTGTCTGAATCCTGCGCGGTCTGAAGTTTCAGATCATCACCGGGGAAAAGGTGCGGAATTTTGACACCGCCCAGCGTCACGCTATTCGTGTCATACCAGGTGGAGAACTTATCCAGAATATTAATAAGCGGATTATCCTTCTGCCCCTGCGGCGCACCGGCGATATATTCAAAGGCCTTTTCGGTATCAAGGTCACTTTCAATCGTCGCTGCATACATCGCCTTCACTATGGCCGACTGAAGCTGTGTTGCCTGCAGGGAATCGAGCATCTTCAGCCGTTCCATTACGCTGTAAAACTGATTGGCCCCACGGGTCTGCCCGTCCTCCACCGGCTCGAAAATATGCAGCATGGCCGGACGCCCGGTGGGAAGTTCACGCGGGATCCGTTCCCATCGTCCACTCCCAGAGAACGGAAAATCATCCTCACAGATATGGTACGCAACGGCACGGCCATATCGATCGACCTCCACACCGGCCCGCAGAAAACGGTTCCCGATACCGTGTCCTGGCGTGTCCACCCGTTTCGGACTCACGGCTTTAAAACGCGTACGAAACAGTTGCGTGCTCTCCGTATCCCAGACCGGCTGCACAAAGATTTCGCCGTTAAACGCATGAACGCCCACACCTTCACGGATAAATTCCGTAAACGTGCGTTTCCCTTCCACGTCGATCTCGCCAAACATCCCTTCGGCGTATTCCGACCAGGCCGCCTCCACCTCATCGACAAAACTTTTTGCCGCAGTCTCCCGCATCCCCAGCCAGCGCCAGTTCGGACGGTAGCTGATCAGAAACATATGCCCGACAATATGATCCTTATGCAGGGCCACCGCATTAGCCGCTATCCCGTTATTGCGCACCAGATCATCTGCCCGGGCATTCCCCAGACGCAACGCAGGCAGCAGGGCTGCATCGGCACTCTGCGCCGGTGGCAACCACTCCGCCATTTGCCCGCCAAATCCTGCGCCGCCCCCGTTGTAGCTGAGACTCTCACGAAGCGGAACGCCGTTCACATCAATCAGGACAGGCGTTCGTTTCATAACCTCACTCCCAGCGGACGACGGCGACGTCGGGTTGTCCCCAGTACCGACTCCGCATCATTGATCGCCCGGTTAAGCTCATCCAGAGAAGCCGCCGTATATTCAATTCTGCGACCATCTTTCTGGACAGACACCACCCGTTTACCGGTTAATAAATCAAGGCGCGCCTGACGCAGCGCCTGTAGTTCAGCGACTGTAACCATTCACTCCTCCGGACAGCTTCGCTGCCAGTTCTTTAAGGGTTGGCCGGGTCGTCTCTTCTTCCCGGGATTTTGCCAGTACAGCCAGATCAAGCTGCCAGCGTTGCACGGACACACGTAATGCCGCATAGGCATACACCAGACAGTCCAGCGCTTCGTTACGCCGCTTTTTGTTATCCCACAGCAGACGCATCTTTCCTTTTTCCCACTTCTCCACAAGCTCTTCCGCGACCAGTTGCTGCGCCTCTGTCTGCGAAAAAATCTCCGGATCATCAGGAAAACGGATGGCATACGACGTGGCTTCATCCGCAGGAGTGGGATCGGCTTTCATACGGGCATAGAGAATTTCTTTTGCGGTGTCCGTCCCCACTTCACACAGATACACGCCCCGCTGATTGCGGGTTTTCGGCATGGTGATCACCGGCTTGCCATAGACAGATGCGCCTTTTACCGGCAGCACCCGGAAAACACCGTGTTTTTTTGACCTCTGATAGACAATTTCACCATCGATCCCCCCGGTGTCCCAGCAGACACGGGAAATGGTCATTTCGGTTCCGTCTGCATGGCAGTATTTTTTGTTGATCGCCGCATCCACACGTAACAGCGTCTCTTCCTCATCGGGACGGCCCATAATGATGATTTTATCCACCAGAAAAGCTTCCTCTCCCGGTGCCCATCCCCAGACATACATCTCAAAACGGTTTCGCTGCGAGTCAATGCCCGCCGTCAGATAAACCACCCGGGCTGGCACCGCCGCCGTGTAATGCACGACCTTATCCATCAGTACCTGGTGATCGAGTTTTTCGCCCACGGCCTCTTCCCAGGTCTCGCCCAGCGTGGTGTTCACAAAGGTTTTCAGGCCGTTGGGATCTTTCAGTGCATCCAGCCAGTCATAGACTATCTGTACCCAGGTGGTGAACGGACTGTACGCCGTCCAGATATGGAACGTGATGGAGCGCGGCGGCGGAATTTCATTATCCGCGGCGCTGAAAAACGTCAGACCGTCACGGGTCCACATCCCCGTGTTTTCACAGATCCACCGCCCGTTGCTCTGGTCAAGCTCAGACTGATGGAACACGCAGCCATGATGTTCACAGAGGTAGAAAACGCTTTCGGGGCTGTCCTTCTCCCATTTTAGGCCAAAAGGCGTGGATTCATCGCCAAATTTCAGATACTGCTCCTCCCCACAGTGTGGGCAGGGCACATAAAAACGCATGAAATGCGCCGACTCGTTGGCCGCTTTTTCGATCTGGCAGGTGCCTTTGATTTTAGGCGTCGAGCCGCGAATGGATTTGGGCCATACAGAGCCCTCAATACGTTTATCCCCAAGCAGGGTTGGCGAACCCTCTTTTTCGACATCCGGTTCGAACGAGGAAAGTTCGTCATAGCAGACCACGTCCACGGATTTTTCACGGTAGTTTTTAGCGGCAGCCCCGCCCAGGCACCAGAAGCCCACGCCCGATGAAAAACGTTTCAGCGTGAGGGTATTATCACGATGTTTACGCCCAAACCACGGTGCAAGATCGAGTAAAACCGGCACATCCCTGATCGTGGGTTCCACATGAGATTTCATAAAATCTTCAGCAGCAGAATCCGTGGGCTGGAAAAGAAGGCTGTTGCGTGATTTATGCTCAATAAAATAAGCCTCCACTCCCAGCAACATCTTTGTATAACCAACACGGGCAGATTTAATCAGATTAACAGTGCGGATCCGGTCATTCCCCATGCTGTTCATGATGGCAACCTGAAACGGCAGTGTTTCCCACCGCCCCGGGGTGTAAGATGACTCTTTCGGAAGGTAATAATGTCGATCTGCCCACTGAACTGTCGTCAGAGGGACAGGAATTTTTAGCGCAAGGAGGCCGGTTGCTATCGCTCCTGCAGAATTAGCCGCCCTCAGTTCGTCTGAAATCATCAATCCACCTGCGCACATTCTCACCGGCTTCAGAAGCCACATCGGATGCTTTCGCGATTTCAGTTTTCACAGCATCAAGATGTACGGGTGATATATCAGGGTATTTACGCTGCAGTGTCTGAGGGACACGGACAAGGATCCCTGATATATTCTGTGCCACTCGCTGAAAGATGTAGGTAAATAACTCCGTCTCGAGGACAAGGCCTTCCTCACGAGCATTTTTCAGCTCCTGTGCATCGGCCTGTGCCTTCGTCAGTCGGTAACGTTCGTAATCAATGGTGCCGGGCTGAAGGTCTGATTCGCTGGCAGCCCTCAAATCCTCGATCTCTTTACGGAGTTTTTCGTTTTCAATATCAGCTTCCCTCTGCGCATACCACTGAATGGCAGCAGTTGTATCAAAAACTGATTCAGTCCCTTTCCCTCCACCAGAAACTAGTGGTAACCCCTGACTCTGCCAGGCGGTGATGGTCCTGACATCAACGCCAAAAATATCGGCCAGTTTTTTCTTATTGACGTTCATACACTCCCCCGGGAACCAGAAAGGATCTGAAAATGGCGTTTTCTAACAAAAACAGCCTTTGTCAGATCCTTTTATATTTTTAAAATTCTATTGATAATCAATCAGTTAAAAAGAAGAAGAACGGATCTGATTTTTCCCTAAAAATTTTCATAAATAGCGAAAACCCGCGAGGTCGCCGCCCCGTAACCTGTTGGATCGACGGAAAGGACCCGAAAACGAGAATAATTATCACTTACAGCAAGAATCGAATCTGATCTATTATGGTGCTTGCTATTATGTGCCGGCACAAGTGCGTCGTTTACCGTCATTTCACACAGAGGCATCATCAAATGAAAATCAGAAATATTCTCGCTATCTCCCTTGCAACATCATCCTTCAGTTGCCTGGCATTTAAATCCTCGCCCAATGTGCTACCAGGACCAACGAATCAACTAACTGCGGTAGAAAGTAAAATTATCGGACATTTTTATGCCCCACACAGTGCATTACCCGGAACAACCATCACAGGGACATGTGACGCCTCCCCCGTCCCGGGATGCACCTGTCCGTTTTGTACTATGCTGCGTAGCCAAAACCGATAACATCCGCATTTACCTGGTATTACATGATGAGTTCACGCAGCGACTGATAGAGGAAGGAAAGATGGTTAGTAAAAGCAAGGCGCATTGCCGCCGCATGCTGCAGGCATTGCAACAGACGAGAGCAGGTATTTTTGACCAGTTGGAAAACTGCCAGCATACTTTGCCCGAGTATATCGCCATCTCATCGGAAACCAGTGCAACTCTTATTCATCGGGTTCCACCAGAGAAAAAGAAGAAATGAACAGTGAGGCGTTGTGTGGCATACAACGCCTTCTTCCATCATTCCTCGTCAGCCATGACAAAAATATAACCGCTGGCTCTTTCATTTTTCTCCTGCGTCCAGCCCCTCTCTACCTGGAAGCATCAAGGACGTGACGGCGTAAAGATAAATTGTCTCTTCACTCCCTGACAGGGGCGATTCTTTTCAAATCGCCATTTCGCCATGGCCTTCACCACTTCATCACGAAACAAATTATGAGGCTCTGAGCGGAGAAAAACGATCCGTGTCACAGTCCCATCAGCACCAATATCGAACTTAACCTCAACCAGCCCCTTGATATAATTTGCTGCAGCATATTCCGGATATCGTGGATACACCGTCACTAATTGCCGGGGCTCATCAGCTTTTTGCTGCGAGCATCCCACTGCCAGGACAGATAACAGAAAAAGTAGTAAAAGGCGTCTTTTCATTTTTATTCCTACGGGTCTTATTCTGACAATATATCCTGTGTTCCAGACTGCCACATCACCACATCCTGTGCCATTATCTGACTCACATTACATACATCGCATCGGGATACAGTAGTAGCACTTTCTGTAATACAGCTTCCTGTTTCTTCCACCATCGCACCGGGATAAACCCGCGAATCATTAACGCGGTAAAAAACCCGGTGTGCATCGTTTTTAATTATCCCCGCACACTCACGCAGAAGGAATTCCCCGTCGGGCTACGGTCATGGTTAATGCG
>OKXG01000266.1_pt1 | contig 15909 bp, 6 predicted proteins | sample 1607631 | NCBI WGS metagenome assembly OKXG01 (sample SAMN02674607, study PRJEB24791) | human gut metagenome, SKBSTL069 | isolation source: stool | host: Homo sapiens | place: USA | reverse complement strand
TGGTAGGTAGTGAGAAGGTCTATGGAAAACTAGATTTGAAAGATGATATAGATGAGGTGATTGAATGTATTCAGCAAACATTGCCATTTACGATAGAAAAAAGAGATACTAGTATATACTTGAATAAATAATAACTTTTTAATTAATCTTTTAAATATGCTTGCCTATGAAGAACAGATTATCATCATGACACAAAAAATCGGATAAATATTGCCGTATTTACCCGATAGTAATTCCCTAGTTAAATCAATAAATCCAAAATTGTTAACCTAAAAAGAAATTTTTATGGTAAAGAAAACTATTTTTTTACACTTAAAGAAAAGACTTAAGCTTTTTTGCATTATAAACGTCTTTTTTATGATTCCATTCTCTTCATTCGGTACTAATTCTATTAGTTGGAATTCCGAAGAAGATTTATTCTCAGTACAGTATGAGAATGTTACAGTTAAAGATATTTTAGATTATATCGAAAAACATAGTAAGTATATTTTTATTTACTCTGCTAATGTTCAGAAAAATCTGAATAACAAAGTCTCCATTTCAGTTTCCAATAAGAAAATAGATGCTGTATTAAAAGAGTTGTTCTCAGAAACAGGACTGAATTATAAGATGTCGGGGAGACAAATTACTATTTCGGTGCCAGAAGCTCCTAAAGTACAACAAACTGCACAACAAAAGGGTATTAAGGTAACAGGTAACGTTTCAGATGAAAAAGGTGAGCCTTTGATTGGTGTAACAATCATTTTGAAAAATGATTCTACAGTACATGCGTTGACAGACATGAATGGTAATTATAGTATTATTGTTCCTGAAAGAAAATCTGTACTTTCTTTTCGTTATATTGGTTTTGTTCCTAAAGAAGAGGTTGTTAATAACCGGAAGGTTGTTAATGTACAAATGGTAGAAGATGTTGGTCAATTAGATGAGGTTGTAGTGGTTGCCTATGGCGCACAAAAGAAAGAGTCTGTTGTTGGTTCTATCACAACGATTGAACCTGCTAAGTTAAAGGTTTCTACTACTCGTTCAATAAGTAATAATCTGGCTGGTACGGTTGCCGGTGTATTAGCTGTGCAACGTTCTGGTGAACCGGGATATGATAACTCTTCTTTCTGGATTCGTGGTATTAGTACATTCCAGGATGCCGGACAAAACCCATTGGTTTTGATTGATGGTATAGAACGCGATTTGAATAATATTGATCCTGAAGAGATAGAATCTTTTTCTGTGTTGAAAGATGCTGCTGCAAGTGCTGTTTATGGAGTGCGGGGAGCTAATGGTGTTATTTTAATTAATACGAAACGCGGACAAGTTGGTAAACCTCGTGTGACTGTAAAGGCTGAATTTGCAGCTACACAGCCGGTTAAACTTCCTGAGTATTTGGGTGCAGCGGATTATATGCAGGTTTTGGATGATATCTTGATGGATACAGGACAACAACCTAAATATACAGATCGTATTGCAAAAACTCGTGCAGGGTATGATCCTGATTTATATCCGGACGTGAATTGGATGGATGCAATTGCAAATGATTATGCTTCGAATCAGCGTGTAACAGTAGATATTTCCGGTGGTACAGAGACATTACGTTATTCTTTTGTTGCTGCTGCGTATAATGAACGTGGTATTTTGAAACGTGATAAAAGCTATGATTGGGATCCTACTATTAAATTGCAACGTTATAACGTTCGTTCTAATGTGGATTTGAAATTAAGTCCTACTACGCAATTACGTTTTAATATTGGTGGATATTTGCAAGATAGAAATTCTACAACGAAAGATATATCTCAAATTTTCCAGAAAGCGTTCGTTGCTGTACCTCATGCTTTCCCTGCACAGTATTCCAGTGGACAGATACCGACAACAGAGGAGCCAAACGTTTGGTCATGGGCTACTCAAAGTGGATATAAAAGAAGAAGCGACAGTAAGATTGAAACACTGTTTTCTGTAGAACAAGATTTGAAATTCCTGCTTCCGGGATTGAAAGTAAAAGGAACATTCTCATTTGACAGGTTTTCTTCGGGTACTGTTTCTCGTGGAAAGACACCGGATTATTATGTGCCTGCTACAGGACGTGATGATGAAGGTAATTTGATTATAGCATCAAAATCCAATGGTACTAATTTCCTAGATTACTCAAAAAGCGGTGATTATGGAAATAAGAGCGTATATATGGAAGCTACTTTGTCTTATGACCGTACATTCGCCGAGAAACATTCCGTTGCTGCAATGTTATTGTTTAATCGTCGTAATTATGATGATGGAAGCAAGTTGCCTTACCGTAATCAGGGATTGGCAGGACGTGCATCTTATACCTATTCGGGTAAGTATGTAGGTGAATTTAATTTTGGCTATAATGGTTCTGAAAATTTTGCCAAAGGCAAGCGTTATGGCTTTTTCCCTTCAGGAGCCATTGGTTGGATTGTATCGGAAGAGGCATTTATGCAACCATTGCGTAAAGTCATATCTAAATTGAAATTGCGTGCATCCTATGGTCAGGTAGGTAATGCTAATTTAGGTGGACGCCGTTTTGCATACCTCTCTACAATTACCGATGACTATGAGACATTAAACATGTATAAATGGGGATTGGATAGCAGTTATGGCTTAACTGGTATGGCAGAAGGCGAGTTTGCAGTACAAGATTTGACATGGGAGATTGTTAATAAGATGAATTTGGGGGTTGAGCTAGGTTTCCTGAATGGTATGATTGATTTGCAATTAGATTATTTCGACGAACGCCGTAAAGATATATTTATGCCACGTGAGTCTGTTCCAATGACAGCTGGATTTATGAAGCAGCCTTGGAAGAATTTTGGAAAAGTGACTAATCAGGGTGTAGAAGTTTCTTTAAATGTTAATAAACAGTTTGGCAAGGATTTATTTGTCAGCTTAATGGGAACATTTACCTATGCTCATAATGAAATAACAGAAAAGGATGAACCTAGTGCAGTAGTTGGTACTAACCGTGCTGAAACAGGACATCCGGTAGGGCAATTAACTGGCTATATAGCAGAAGGTTTGTTTACAGAAGACGATTTTGAAGACGTAAGTACAGGTAAACTGAAAGAAGGAATTCCGACTCAAAGTTTTGTAGGTAAATTACGTCCGGGGGATATCAGATACAGAGATGTCAATGGTGATGGTAAAGTGGACGTATTTGATAAATCTCCAATCGGAGGAACAAAAGATCCGGAGATAGTATATGGCTTTGGACTGAATATGAAATATAAGAATTTAGATTTTGGAGCTCTCTTCCAAGGCATAGGTCGTAGTTGGAATATATTAGGATCAAGTATTATTCCGGGTGCCAATAGAGGAGTGACCGGCAATATGTTTACTAATGCAAATGATCGTTGGACTGTAGACAACCCAAGTCAGAACGTATTTTATCCGCGTTTGGATGATGGTATAAATAGTAATAATAACCAACCATCTACATGGTGGCTGCGGAATATGAGTTTTTTACGTTTAAAAAACATTGAACTTGGTTATTCTTTACCAAAGAATTTGTGGAGAAATACTACAGTTATATCAGGCATTCGTCTTTTCGTGAGAGGAACAAATCTTTTAACATTCTCAAAATTTGATTTGTGGGATCCGGAAGTCGAGAATACTACAGGGGCTGCGTACCCAATTATGAAATCGTTATCTGCAGGTTTTGAAATTAAATTCTAATAATAGGGCATATGAAAAATAGCATATTAAAATTTATAGTATTAAGTATTATTACGACATTTGCTTTTTCTTCTTGTTCTGATTATTTGGATAAGCAACCTGACGATCAGTTGGACTTAGAATCAGTATTTGAGAATAAAAAGAATATGGAACGTTGGCTGGCATATGTTTATCGCGGCCTGCCTGAATATTATACTTATGATGGTCCGGATGCCATAGCTGATGAACTGATTCCTTCGGTTGGTTGGGAAGCGCAAGGATTTAAAGCCATTCAATATCAAAAAGGTAACTGGACAGCAGACAATCCCGGAGTAATTACTTATTGGAATACTTATCCTAAATATATCCGTTCCGCTTATTTGTTTATCAAACATGCTCACCCGCTGGAGGCTGTACCGGCTGAAGAAGTGGACTTTATGAAAGCTGAATGTCGTTTCTTTATAGCTTATTATAATTCTATGATGGCTATAGCTTATGGTTCAGTTCCTATTATTCGCGAGGCTAGTGAAAGTACTTCGGCTGATGATTTGATGTTGAAACAAGAGCCGTTTTATAATGTAATTGATTGGGCGGATCAAGAAATGTTGGAAGCCTCAAAACAATTACCTGCCACTCAAACTGAAGATAAGAAATATGGTCGTGTAACTTCTGTCGGGTGCTTGGCAATGCGTGCGCGTATGTTATTATTTGCTGCCAGTGACTTGGTGAATGGTAATCCTGCATTGGCGAATATAAAAAACATTGATGGAACCCCTATCTTTAATTCTGCACATGATCCGGAACGATGGAAAAGGGCAGTGGATGCTTGTAAACTGGTTATCGATGAGGCGGAAGCCGCTGGCTATCATTTGCATTATGAATATTTGGATAACGGTGATATTGATCCTTTTCTTTCTTATCAGAATGCAGTGATGAAGAGATGGAACGAAGCTAACAGAGAATTACTGTTTGTTCGTACAATGGATTCCGGTGGATGGTATGATAAGAACTGTATCCCACGAGGTTTGGGTATTAATGGAGTGGGAGCGATCGGAATAACCCAATCTTTGGTTGATGCTTTTTTCATGAGAAACGGTCAAAGACCTATTATAGGCTATAATTCGGATGGCTCTCCTAAAGTTAATCCAGATGCTAATTATTCAGAGACAGGCTTTAGTACGCAAAAAGAGACTTATTCTACAAAGTGGCAGTATGGGTCTTCAGAAGGAGATCGTAATAAAGATGAAAATGTAGTTGTAGACGCTAATACATATAAAATGTATTGTGACCGCGAACCTCGTTTTTATATTTCAGTACTGCATAACGAGCAATGGCATATTGGTGGTAAGAGAAATACTGACTTTTATATGGATGGTAAAGACGGTGGTCCCTCTCACGACGCTCCATGGAGCGGCTATCTGGTACGTAAGAGAGTAGACCCATCTGCAAATCCCAAAGAAGGCAGTGGAGATTATAAAAATCGTCATGGTGCACTATGTCGTTTGGCAGAGATCTATTTAAGTTATGCTGAGGCGTTAAATGAATATAGCATTGAGAAGGGGACTTATACTGCTAATCAAAATGAGATTTTGAAATATGTCAATTTGATTCGTGAGCGTGCGGGTATTCCCGAATATAGTGTTTCAGCTGAAGAAGGCAAGATAACAGCCCCATCAGATCCTGTAGAAATGCGCGAGTTAATTCGTCAAGAAAGGCGTGTGGAATTGAATTGTGAATCTGGACTTCGTTTTAATGATCTGCGTCGCTGGAAATTAGCCGAGAAAGTATTGGATGGTGATTTTTATGGCATGAATGCTTATATTAAAGTATCCGATGCGGACTATAGAAATAAATATTATACTCGTACAGTATATCAGACACGTAAATTTATAAGCTATTGGTGGCCTATTCCACAGGACGATATTGATAAGAATTGGAATTTGGTACAAACTCCTGACTGGACCGTCGGGAACCAATAAATAGTTATAATATTAATATATTGAATATAGATATGAAAAACGGATATATATTTAAGAAGAACCTTTTACGGTTCTTCTTCCTGACACTTGCTTCGTGTTTCATAGTAGCATGCAATGATGATGACGATGCTACTGATTCGCTCGACAATCGTACAAGTTTAGTTCTTACTCCTTCTGATTATGAAATAGAACTCAAGGAAGACACCCCGGATGAGGTTGCATTGACGTTAAACTGGACGGAAGCTGATCCAATAGGCTCTGACTATTATATCTCTTATCTTTATAAAATGGATCTGGAAAATAACAGTTTTGGAACAAACACAATGATAAGAGAGTATATTGATGATGATTTTTCTAAAAGTTATACTCATAAAGAATTGCAGAGTTTATTGGTGTCAAAGTGGAAGCAGCATCCTGGTGATTTAGTAAAGTTACAAGCCCGTATTATCGGTTCTATAGAAGGCCCAAAGTTTGTAAAACCGGAAGTTTCTACAGTAACTATAAAAGTAAAGATGTATTCTGAAAAGACCTTTGTTGCAGACCATCTTTATATGTCAGGCACAGCTGTTGATGGTGAAGATATTGAAATCTTGCCAATGGAAAGTCAGCCGAAGCGTTATGTTTCCATTTGTGACTTGAAGGCAGGTAATCTTCACTTCCCGATTGTTTGGAAAGATGAAAATAAGATTAATGCCATCTCACCAGTTGCTGCAGAACAACAGATAACTGATGGAGCAATGGAAGCTAAAATTAAGGGGATAGATAATGCTGGATATTGGGTGATTCCTGAAGATGGGCAGTATCGTGTAGTGGTAGATTTTGAAACACGTACCGTTACTATAGGTTTGGCTAGTAATTTTATAGAAGCTGATAAAATCTATATTGCCGGAACTTGTGTTAGCGCAGATGTAGAGATGACTCGCACGATAGAAGATGAAAATCAATATGCGTTCCATGCAGAACTGCAACCAGGTACTATTTATTTCCCGATCTTGTTTAATGGACAGAAAGATATGGCTATTGCTCCGGAAGAATCAGGCGATTTTACAGATGGTACAGCAATGAATATCTCGACAATGAGTCCGGAAGTAGCTGCGCTTGGTTATCATTGGAATATTAAGATTGCGGGTGTCTATCGTATTGTGATTAACATAAATACTAAAAAGGTTACGATTTACTCCCCCGAAACAGATCCTAAACCCATGGTTGTTTCGTGGATATGGAACAATAATACGGTGACTACCACTATTGAAAGAGTCTTTATTTGGGGACCATACGATGGATGGGCTAAAGATGGTACTGGTGATACAGGATTCACTATGGCTCATTCTATGACACCTAGTTTGGCAAATCCTTATTTGTTTATATACAAAGGAGCGGAGTTACCCAGAAAGAATTCCATTAAAGACAAAGATGGAAATGCACATCCGGGTGGATTGAACTTTAAAGTCGGACCGCAAAGTGCCGGTTGCTATACTTTTGGTTCAACAGCAGATGCCATCAGAGGATCTTATGACGGTTGCCTTGATATTGCAGAGAGTGACTACAATCAGAAACAGACTGTAGTCGGAGGGCAATCTCATAACCGCTATGCCTTCTTTAGTGTACCTGTAGGAGTTAATTACATAGAATTAGATATTAAAGAACTGACAGTATTCTTTGATAAGAGATAATCAAGCAGGATAATATTAAGAGTGCTATATCAATCTCGTGATTTTTATATGAATAAAGAGAACAATGATATAGCACTCTTTAAAAAAAACAATTAGTAGTATGGTTATAAGAAAGATTAGTTATTATAGAGTAATTGTGTCTCTTTGTCTGTTTATGTTCCTTTTATCTCCTGTTTTCGGAGACGAGAATTCAGCCGTTTCATTTGATAAGGAACTATCAGAGAATAACATAGTTACGATTCAGCCTGATTCTTTGCGTATTCTTCATAACCCGCTTACAGGATGGGTGCTCTATGCAAGTATGGGAGTGGATGCTGCGGATTTTTGGGCACAGTATGACCATATGTATATTCCTGAACTGGGACACAATGTTAGTGTGACAGATTATGCTCATACGCTTTATATTCGCGCTAGTTGGACAGATTTTAATCCACAGGAAGATGTATATGGTTGGAAAATTGATTCTAATTTAAGAGCATATATTGAAGGAGCTTATCAGCGAAATATGCGCTTGGCATTTCGTGTTGTAGTTGACAGTCGTGATAAGAGAACGGAATTTACTCCTCAATTTGTAAAAGATGCCGGTGCAAAAGGATTTATGAATAAAGGTAAATGGTCACCTTATTCTGACGATCCAGTTTTTCAGAAGTACTATACTAAATTTGTGAAGGCTCTGGCTAAAGATTTCAACGATCCTTCGAAAGTTGAATTTATAGATGGATTCGGACTTGGGAAATGGGGAGAATATCATACAATGATTTATTCAACAGGTGATGATACTCCAAAGAAAGCTGTTTTCGATTGGGTGACAGATATATATTCTCAAGCTTTTGATAAAGTTCCAGTAGTAATTAACTACCATAGATGGATTGGTGCGGGAAAAGATTGGGTAGATGATGAACATTTTGCTGCTGACAGTGAAGAAATGCTGGAAGAAGCAATCAAGAAAGGATATTCATTGCGTCATGATGCATTTGGTATGACAACCTATTATGGCAGTTGGGAACGTAGGCTTGCAGAAAAATATCGTAATATATGCCCCATTATTATGGAAGGTGGCTGGATTGTCAAATCACATAGTTATTGGCAGGATCCTAGAGGATATCGCAAGGATTCACACGAGGACGTAAGACGCGGTGAGTTTGATGACAGCAAAGAGGCACATGTCAATATGATGGATTTTCGTTTTGGTGATACAGAGTCCTGGTTTAAAGATGCTTTTGATTTAGTACGCCGATTCCTTCGGGAAGGCGGGTATAGGCTCTATCCCAGTGAAATCTCTTTGCCGTTAGAAGTCTCTAAAAAAACAACGCCGACTATTAAACATTGCTGGAACAATCTGGGATGGGGGTACTGTCCTACTAATATTCCGCAATGGAATCAAAAATATAAAGTAGCTTTCGCTTTGCTTGATTCTGAAACGAATGAGGTGCGATATACATTTGTGGATACGGATACAGATTTATCCAAGTGGATAAAAGGAAGTCCCGCTGAATATGTATTTGAGCCGGATATGTCCAAAGTTGAAACGGGTACTTATGTTTGGGCTGTGGGCCTGGTTGACCGGAGTAATAAAGATCTCATAGGGCTGGATATTGCCGCCAAAGGGGATATATTGGATTCGGGCTGGTTAAAATTGTCGAAAGTAAGCATAAATAAATAAGAGCTATAGGTATGAAGATTAATTTTCAAAATATGTGCAGTTTGAGAAAAATAAGTTGCGGGCTTATTTTTTCTATGGCTATATCATTAGTCGCTTGCGGCAGTGATAATGATGAAGAAGGAGGTGATAATGGTGATGATGGTTTGGTAGAAGATACTTCTATTCCTGGGAACAGCATTGTCACGGTAAAGCAGAATCGAAATATCATTTTGCATAATCCTCTTTCCGGATGGGTATTATATGCGGGTATTGGTGATGGTTTATCTTCCACATTCTGGCAGGATTATGATAATTTCCCGTCATCGGAAGGCACTGTAAAGGTCTCTGATTATGCAAATACTTTATACCTTCGTGGTGCCTGGGCTGATTTTAATCCTGAAGAAGGAAAATATGCATGGAACTCCGATTGTGATACCCCTTCGGCTAAGCGACTGAAGATGTTGATAGAGGGAGCTAAGCAAAGAAATATGAAATTGGCCTTTACTTTTGTGGTGGATAGCCGTGATAAGCACTATAATTTTACTCCGAATTTTGTAAAAGAGGCTGGCGCGAAAGGATATGAAACACAAACAGGTTCAGTAAAAGTATGGTCTCCCTATCCGGATGATCCTATTTTCCAGAAATATTATGAGAAATTTATCAGGGCTTTGGCTAAGGATTTTAATGATCCCGACAAAGTACAGTTTGTAAGTGGTTCAGGATTTGGAAAATGGGGAGAGTATCATAGTGTATGGTACTATCAGGTGCGTGAGTTGGGAAAACCGGAGCTGCCGACTCGTGAGGCTGTTTTCGATTGGGTGACAGATTTATATTCTCAAGTATTTGATAAAGTTCCTGTGTTTGTAAATTATCATCGTTGGATAGGTACAAGTAAAGAATGGGACGGCAATAACTATGATAAAGATACTGAAAGATTAATAGGAAAAGCAGTAGCTAAAGGGTATTCATTACGTCACGATGCGTTTGGTATGAAAACTTACTATTCTACTTGGGAACGCAATTTTATAGCCAAGTGGAAGTATCTCGTTCCTGTAGTAATGGAAGGTGGCTGGGTGAAAAATTCTCATGGAAACTCGATTCAGGGAGATGGATATGCCAATTATGCAGAAGTACGTCAGGGTGAGTTTGATGAGGCTAAAACAGCCTGCGTCAATATGATGGATTTACGCTATAATTCAGACTTTCGCAATGGAGAAACTTATTCATGGTTTAATGAAGCTTTCCAATTAGTTAAACAATTCTGTACAGAAGGAAGCTATCGTTTATTTCCGGACAGAATTTCTTTGCCTACAACTATCTCTAATGGTAAACAGATTGAAATAGCGCACCGTTGGAATAATTTTGGTTGGGGATATTGTCCGACGAATATTCCCCAGTGGAAGAATAAATATAAAGTGGCTTTTGCTTTATTGGACACCAAGAATGATAAACCGAAGTATGTATTTGTTGATGGAGAACCGGAAGCTTGTGATTGGGTGAAAGGTACGGCTAAATCATATACGTTTACGACCCGGGTTGAAGGCGTGGGAGCAGGTAAATACATGTGGGCTGTTGGTATTGTTGACACGGCAAAGCAGAATGAGATTGGAATTCACCTTGCTGTGAAGAACAATGTAACATCTGCTGGCTGGTTGAAATTATTTGAAGTTACCGCTCGGTAAGTCATAGTCAATTGCTACGAGATACATTAATTGTTGGAAATGAATGTATTGGCAGGTCATAGTTCTCCGGCTCGTTGGGCATATATCTCCAATGAACTGATTGTAAGTGTCTGGTACTTAGCTAAATGATAAGTGCATGGAATGGCTGGAATAAGTATCTACTTACGTATTGCTTGATATACATCTGAAAACTAGAAATAATAATTAACTGACGAAAACATTGATGAGAAAAAAAGTTTTGATTTTGGGATTGTGCCTATTGGGAGTCACACATTCTCTTTCGTCAAAAGATAAAAAGAGTATTCCTTTGTATAAGGATGCCAAAGCTCCAATTGAAAAACGTATTGATGATTTAATATCGCGTATGACATTGGAGGAAAAGGTTTTGCAGCTAAACCAATATACATTGGGACGAAATAACAATGTGAATAATGTTGGCGAAGAAGTGAAAAAAGTACCGTCAGAGATTGGTTCTTTGATTTACTTTGATATAAATCCAGAGTTGCGTAATAGTATGCAGAAAAAAGCGATGGAAGAATCTCGTTTGGGCATTCCCATCATTTTTGGCTACGATGCTATTCATGGATTTCGCACCATATATCCTATTTCGTTGGGGCAGGCCTGTTCATGGAATCCGGGATTGGTAGAACAGGCATGTGCGGTATCTGCACAAGAAGCCCGCATGTCTGGGGTTGATTGGACTTTTTCTCCCATGATCGACGTGGCACGTGATCCTCGATGGGGACGTGTAGCCGAAGGATATGGTGAAGATCCTTATACAAATGGAGTGTTTGCCGCTGCTTCGGTGCGTGGGTATCAGGGAGATGATATGTCAGCAGAGAACCGTATGGCTGCTTGTCTGAAACACTATGTAGGTTATGGTGCTTCGGAGGCTGGGCGAGATTATGTTTATACCGAAATCTCAGCTCAAACTCTTTGGGATACTTATCTACTGCCCTATGAGATGGGGGTGAAAGCTGGTGCGGCCACTTTGATGAGTTCTTTCAATGACATCAGTGGAGTACCTGGGTCAGCTAATCCTTATATCATGACCGAGATATTAAAGAAACGCTGGAAACATGACGGGTTCATTGTGTCTGACTGGGGGGCTGTGGAACAGTTAAAGAATCAGGGATTAGCCGCTACAAAGAAAGATGCTGCTCGGTATGCTTTTAATGCGGGGCTTGAAATGGATATGATGTCTCATGCCTACGATCGTCATCTGAAAGAGCTTGTAGAGGAAGGTAAGGTAACAATGGCACAAGTTGACGAATCAGTCCGTCGAGTATTGCGTGTAAAATTCCGTCTGGGTTTGTTCGAACGTCCTTATACTCCGGTTACCAATGAGAAGGATCGTTTTTTCCGTCCGCAAAGTATGGCTGTGGCCGCTCAACTGGCAGCAGAATCAATGGTGCTGTTGAAAAATGACAATCAGATATTACCACTTACAAACAAAAAAAAGATTGCCGTAGTAGGTCCAATGGCAAAAAATGGTTGGGACTTATTGGGTTCCTGGTGCGGACATGGAAAAGATACGGATGTGGAAATGCTCTATGATGGGTTGACTGCCGAGTTTGGAGGAGACGCCGAATTACGTTATGCAATGGGATGCAAACCGCAGGGCAATGACCGTTCAGGTTTTGCTGGCGCATTGGACGTTGCTCGTTGGTCTGATGTAGTCATTGTTTGTTTGGGTGAGATGCTTACCTGGAGTGGTGAGAATGCTTCCCGTTCTACGATTGCTTTGCCACAGATTCAGGAAGAATTGGTGAAAGAACTAAAGGAGGCTGGTAAACCTATTATATTGGTGCTTTCTAATGGACGTCCCTTGGAGTTAAATCGCATGGAACCTCTTTGTGATGCTATATTGGAGATATGGCAACCGGGAATAAATGGTGCGCGTTCAATGGCAGGAATTTTATCCGGACGTATCAACCCTTCCGGTAAACTAGCCATGACGTTCCCTTATTCCACAGGACAAATTCCTATTTATTATAATCGCCGCAAGAGCGGACGCGGACATCAGGGATTTTATAAAGATATAACAAGCGATCCGTTATATCCGTTCGGGCATGGATTAAGTTATACCGAATTTAAGTATGGCACTGTTACCCCTTCTGCTACTAAGGTGAAGCGCGGCGATAAACTGTCGGCAGAAGTGACCGTCACCAACACCGGTGCCCGCGACGGAGCAGAGACTGTTCATTGGTTTATCTCCGATCCTTATTGCTCTATCACCCGTCCGGTGAAAGAACTGAAACACTTTGAGAAACAACTTATCAAAGTCGGCGAAACGAAGACTTTCCGTTTCGACATCGACCTGGAACGTGATTTCGGTTTTGTCAATGAGGATGGTAAACGCTTCCTTGAAGCCGGCGAATATCATATTCTGGTACAAGGACAGACCGTTAAAATAGAACTGATAGACTAAAAATGTAAAGAACAAAAGTGTGTGAAGAGCTGATAGCTAAGTTGGTTTTTTACACATATTATATTAACACAGAATCACCATGAAAAAGAAAATAGGAGGCATAGGTTTATGTATGCTATGGAGCATATTAACCTGTGCACAGACAATCACTCCCCAAGCCGAACAACGTGCGAAGGACATTGTAACAAAAATGACTTTGCAAGAGAAAATAGAGTATATCTCCGGATATACCAGTTTTTCTCTGCGTGCCATCCCCCGTTTGGGAATACCTGAAATCAAGTTGGCTGACGGGCCGCAGGGAATTCGTAATCATGCTCCCAAGAGCACTTTATATCCTTCCGGAATACTTTCCGCTTCTACTTGGAACCGGGAATTACTTTATAAGTTAGGGCAAGGCTTGGGACAGGATGCCAAGGCAAGAGGAGTTAATATCCTGTTGGGGCCGGGCGTGAATATCTATCGTGCTCCATTGTGCGGCCGTAACTTTGAATACTTCGGTGAAGACCCTTACTTGACAGGTGAAACGGCGAAACAGTATATCCTGGGAGTACAATCGGAAGGAGTCATTGCTACAATCAAACACTTTGCTGCCAACAACCAGGAATGGAGCCGCCACCATGCCAGCTCTGACATAGACGAACGTACTTTGCAGGAAATCTATTTCCCGGCTTTCCGGAAAGCAGTACAGGAAGCCAATGTCGGCGCCGTAATGAACAGCTACAATCTGTTGAACGGTGTCCATGCCACCGAACATAAATGGTTGAATATTGATGTCTTGCGCAATCTTTGGGGCTTCAAAGGTATTCTGATGTCGGACTGGACTTCTGTATATTCCGCCGTAGGCGCTGCTAACGCCGGACTTGACCTCGAAATGCCGAAAGGACGTTTTATGAATTTGGAGAATCTGTTGCCTGCTATCAAAGCCGGCACAGTGACAGAAGAAACCATCAACCTGAAAGTACAACACATCCTGCAAACTTTGATTGCTTATGGTATGCTGGATAAGGAACAGAAAGACAGCAACATCGCAGAGGATAATCCTTTCTCCCGCCAGACAGCTTTAGAACTGGCGCGCGAGGGTGTAGTCCTGTTGAAGAATGAAGGAAACTTGCTCCCGCTGAAAGGAAAGACAGCCGTGATGGGGCCTAATGCAAATTTGATTCCTACCGGTGGCGGCAGTGGTTTTGTCACTCCTTTTTCTACCGTCTCAGTGGCTCAAGGCTTGAAAGAATTGAAGAAAAAGAATCTGTTACTATTGACGGATGATGTGATTTATGAAGATATTATCAATGAGTTTTATACTGACGTCAATCGTCAGGTGAAAGGCTTCAAGGCTGAATACTTTAAGAACAAGACGCTTTCGGGACAGCCGGAAGTAATACGCACGGAATCCTCTGTTGATTATGACTGGGGATATGGAGCACCTTTGGACGGCTTTCCGACAGATGGATTCTCTGTCCGTTGGACAGCCTGCTACATGCCACAAACTGATGGTCAGTTGAAACTTCATATCGGTGGTGATGACGGTTATCGTCTGTTTGTGAATGACAAGCATATTACAGGAGATTGGGGAAATCATTCATACTCTAGCCGTGAAGTTGAACTGCCGGTTGAGGGTGGTAAGGAATACCGTTTCCGGATTGAATTCTTTGATAATATTTCTTCGGCCATCATTCGTTTTAATGCTTATAGCCTTAATGAGGCGAAACTTCGTCAAGGATTGGCAAAGGTGGATAATGTTGTGTTCTGCACAGGTTTCAATAGTAATACCGAAGGCGAAGGCTTTGACCGTCCGTTTGCCTTGCTTCGCTATCAGGAATTGTTTATTAAGAAGATTGCGTCTATGCATCCCAATGTTGTGGTTGTACTGAATGCCGGTGGCGGTGTGGATTTCACCAACTGGTATGATGCTGCAAAAGCGATTCTTATGGCCTGGTATCCGGGGCAGGAAGGCGGCCAGGCGATAGCTGAAATCCTGACCGGTAAGATTTCTCCAAGTGGAAAGCTACCGATTTCTATCGAGCGGAAATGGGAAGATAATCCGGTGTACGGCAGTTATTACGAGAACTTAAAGGCGGAGATTAAGCGTGTAGACTATTCTGAAGGTGTTTTTGTCGGTTATCGTGGATACGACCGTTCGGGAAAAGAACCTTTCTATCCGTTTGGCTACGGTTTGTCCTATACTACTTTCGCTTATAGTAATATAGCTGCGGAGAAAACGGGTGAGCATCAGGTTACCGTTAGCTTTGATCTCGAGAATACAGGGAAGATGGATGCCTCGGAAGTGGCACAAGTGTATGTACATGATGTACAGTCCTCTGTCCCCCGTCCCTTGAAAGAATTGAAAGGATATGAAAAGGTTTTCTTGCAGAAAGGGGAGAAGAAGCGGATTTCTGTTGTGCTGAATGAGGATGCATTCGCTTATTACGATATGAATCAGCACCGCTTTGTAGTGGAAAAAGGCGAGTTTGAGATTCTTGTAGGCCCGGCTTCTAATCAATTACCTTTGAAAGCTACGGTTGAACTTTCCGGTTCATACTCGTTCTAATTTCCTCGTAAAGTCACATTTGATCTGTCTTAAAACAGGCTTATTTGATAAGAAAAACATAATAGAACCTCATCTCCCCAAAAAGATGGGTTATCTTGGAAAATGACAAAGGCGTAGAAAGAGAATTACTTCTCAATCTACGCCTTTATCTTTCTACGGATAGTGTGATTATTTTACTTCCCAAATGTCATTAGTCATCAAAAGCTCCTCGAAATTATGGTATTTCTTTTTGCTTTTTACTTCTTCGATTTGTGCTTCTACCGCATCATTATAAGTCGGGAGATCGGAAGAGCGTCGTGT
>OKXG01000243.1_pt1 | contig 17296 bp, 9 predicted proteins | sample 1607631 | NCBI WGS metagenome assembly OKXG01 (sample SAMN02674607, study PRJEB24791) | human gut metagenome, SKBSTL069 | isolation source: stool | host: Homo sapiens | place: USA | reverse complement strand
GTTTGCATCCGCAGGCTTATTTCGAGGTGAAGAAAGAAAACTATTAATCAATAGATGAATAGATAAATCTTGGATGATTTAGATAAAGAAAATGCCGCTTACAGTAATATGCAAGCGGCATTTTTCGTCACCGAAAAAACAAATTGCTATCATTTTACTCTCTCATCCTGTTTGTAGAAGGATTTGTCCTTTCTATTAATCAAAGAAAAGATGCTTCACTACGTTCTGACTATGTTTTGAACAAAGTGAATGACAGATTGGTAGGATTTACTTATTTTTCGGATAGTCTTTTGGGTATTTAAACAAGAGTTATCCAGTTATCCTTTATCTATTGATTCCGGTAATCCTTGGGAGATACACCGTATTGCTTTAAAAACTCCCGATAGAAATAAGATTTATTAGAGAATCCACATTTGAACATAATCTCGGATACGGTCAACTTGGTTGTCCTTAACAACTTGGCTGCATATTCCAGTCTGATGCCTCGTACAAATTCACTCGGAGTCTTATCTATTATTTCTTTGAACTTCCGATACAAGGTAGCTTTGCTCACTCCTACAAATTCGGCAATAGAAGAAGGGCTTAATAACTCATCATCTATATTATTCTTTATGAAGTCTGTTACATTCTGTATTAACTCTTCGTCTTCCGGATGAAGAACAATCCCGTCTTTTACTTTCACAGAAGACATGCTGGAATTGAAATAGTCCTTTAAAAGCATTTGTCTCGACAGCAGATTTTCTATGGTGGATATAACCTGCCTCGGGTGAAATGGTTTGACGATATAAGCATCCGCACCATGGTTAAAGGCATTAATCTGGTCTTCTACAGAAGCCTTTGCCGATATTCCTATGATTGGAATATAACTTGTTTTCAAATCGGATTTCAATTTATTAATCAAGCTCAAGCCGTCCATATTGGGCATGACAATATCACTTATAATAATATCAGGATGATTATGTTCTATCTCTTTCAAAGCCTCCACGCCGTCTTTTGCTTCGTGTATCACATAATCAAAGAGGACATCTTTCAGCAGGTCTCTGATATTCTTTTCATCTTCCACTATCAGTATGACAGTATCTTTGCGAGGGGATAAGTGATCCTGCCCGTTCTTTTCTTTCTGCAACGAATCTTTTTCATCCGTTACAACAAGTGAATGATCGGATGGCAAAGAAGGAATCACGACTGAAAATTCAACACTTTTTCCCAGTTCACTATTTACACTTATCTGCCCGCCTAATAATTCAACCAGACTCTTTGTTAGATTTAAACCTATGCCATTGCTGACAGAGTTACCCAATTTAGGAGTATCAAATATCTTATACTTATCAAATATCTCTGCCATCTGTTGTTCTGTTAATCCCTTACCGGAATTTCTTACGAGCAAGTATAAGGTTTTATCAGGCTCATTTTGTGATATCTCAACATGAATATATCCATAACGAGGAGTATATTTGAACGCATTCGACAGTAAATTGAATATAATTTTTTCCAAAGCATTGCGGTCGGAATAGATCTCTGACGTATCATGAGTCTCTACCTTGAAGTCTATTTTATTCTCTTTCAGGATATCCACATAATTGTTGGAAGCATATTCCATCAATGATTTTACGTTCACATTTTCAGGATGCAAATCCATATTGCTCGATTTAGTTTTACGAAACTCCATCAACTCACTAATCAGCTTCTGCATCCTTTCGGCATTATTCTTTATTATTTGGAGATATTTCTTTGTACTACCATCTAACCCGTCCTGTTCCAACAAGTGCTGTGCAGGTGTATAAATCAAAGTTAGGGGGGTAAAGAATTCATGTGCCACATTGGTGAAGAAATTGAGCCGGGATTCATAAATCTTCTGTTCATGCCGTTTCTCTACCTGGGCTATAAGAACCTGGCGGCTTAACCGTATGCGATTTTTGATAACAGACTTTGTGATGTAGAAGATAATAATGCACAATATGGCATAGATAATCAATGCAGGAACACTAAGCCACCACGGATAACCTACTTTTATAGTTAAGCGATAAATGTTATCTCCCCATACTTTGTCGCCATTCGTGCTCTTCACTTCAAGCTGGTATTCACCCGGAGGAAGTTGGGTAAAGATAATATTCGGATTATTACCTATCTCCACCCAATCATCCGAATGGTTCTTCAAGCGATAAGCATATTCACAGTTTTCATTATTAATAAAGTCTTTGGCTATGAAATTGAAAGTCATGAATCTTTCTTCATAGCTAAGTTTCAACACTCCTTTTCTGATTCGTTCATTAATGTCCTGTACCGTATTATATATCTTCAAACTACTTAATATAAGTGGAGGATTAAACTCGCGCAAATGTATATTTCGAGGATTGAAATAACTAAACCCGCTTACTCCTCCAAAGTACAAGAAATCACGATGATCCTTGAAGAAAGCTCCATCCGAGAATTCATCATTCTGCAATCCGTCATTCAAAGTATAATTATCTATTTTATTGTTTTTTACATTCAGGCTAGACAATCCCTGGTTGGTACTGATCCATATCTTTCCTTCGTGGTCTTTTAATATTCCATGAATTGTTTTATTATTCAATTTTTCGTCGGCATATTGTATCAGGTGAAAATCATTCTCCTCCTTTTTCAATTCGTTCAGTCCATAACTTGTTCCTATCCATATATTGGCATCATCACGCAGTAAGCACAATACATCATTATTGGTGAGTAAAATCCGACTGTCCATATCCTCCAATGATTTTATGCTGTTATCTTTCATATTGATACAGTTCAAGCCTCCGCCACGTGTGCCAAACCATAACATATTGTCTTCCGGATCGGATGTAATGGCATAAACAACATCGTTATTCAATGAGATATTCTTATCCGACGAATTATATTGCCTGAATCCTTTAACGTGATAACGACCTTGCTCTCTGGAAATATTTATTTTGATTAAGCCATATCCTGATGTTCCCACCCATAAAAGAGAATCATTGTTCGTAAAATAAATGTTGTACACAGCCTTGAAAGGCGGGTATTTGTCAGGTATCTCAAGCTTTTCCAGTTGCCCCGTAGCAGCATTCAATATATTGATTCCGGTTCCTTCCGTTCCGATAAAAATGTCATTCGCTTTATTTCTCCTCAAGGCATAGACAGAATTGGAAATCAATCCTTTACTCTCATTCAGATAATCTGTCAATTCTTTCGTTGCAGGATTCAACAGTTTTATTCCGCTTCCTTTTGTGCCTATCAGAATATTACCATCTTCATCTTCACAGAAACATCTCACAGGGTGACTGGTGTGAACGGTTTCAAATAAAGAGTCGTAATGATAAAGTTGAATTAATCCTTGTCCGTCCGTTCCTATCCACAATATGTTCTGACTACCGGAATAAAGAGTGAAGACTGATAACTGACTGGATAGTTCGTTCAGGTAGGTAAAAGTATTCTTTTTTAAATCATAATGAATACATCCCCCTTCTATAAAGCTGACGTACATCTTGTTCTCTGCTAAAATAACCTGCGATACAGGTTTGCTACTATCCAGCTCAATGCATTGGGAAACTGTAAAGTCGGGATTTAAAAGGAAAAGTTTGTTGTCTTTGTTTAAGATAAATCTGTCTTTCGACAGAAATATCTTATCTACAGGCGTCTGTATGTCGACTGTGCGTAAATCACTCTGTTTTCCTCCGTTAACGAGTAGATTGTAAGTCAGATGCACGGTATTTCCATTATTTAAAAGGAAAAGCATACGATCGGAATCACTCACGGAATAATCCTTTATATGACTTGCAAAGTCTGTGTTAATCGGATTAAACTCATCTTCAGAATCATTGTAGACAAAGAACCCCAGCCCCTTTATGAGGCAGATAATATCTCCTGCCGCACTCTTTCCTAAAATAAAAGACTTTTCCTGATTGGGTACTTTATTATCTGTTCTTAAATAATACCTTGTTATCTGACGGGTTCGTTTATCTAACCGATTGATTCCATTATCTGTTGCTATCCATAAACTGCCCTTACATTCGATAATCTGGCGGATAACGTTATTACTTATAGAATTCGGATTGTTTTTGCTATATCTGAATGTCGTAATTTCTCTTCCATTATATGCATTCAGTCCATCCCATGTCCCAATCCAGATCGTATGTTCTGCATCTTCCAAAATACAGTTTACTGAATTATTTGTCAGTCCGTTAACATTTGATATGTGTTTTGCCACATTAAAAGCATAAGACTTTGTGGAAGTGACAAATGCAATAATCAGAATAAAAAATAATTGTGCGTATAAGATGTTTCTCATGTAAATGAATGTTATTTATACGGTTAGGATAATAGCAAATATAAGGAATTTATTTTATTCCGCGCATATTTTCATCGGTAACGGAGGATTTATACAATTGTGGAATAGTCAATCCGAATTACAAACGATAATCTACGATTTCACCGTCAACAATCAATTTACCATGTTTCTTTGTCTTTTTAGCGGAAGCAGGAATACAAACAATAGTTACGGCATTGTCCGGGTTCAGGATAATGCTTGTTTCTCCGGTACAATTTTTCTTTATGTATTTTTTGGATACCAGATCGTACAAGTCCGTCGGTTCCGTAAAGTGTTGATTCAAAGTTACCTCTTTGGCTTCAAAATAAGGATTGAATAAAAGATAAGTAGGATATTTTCTTGTGGAATAAAAGTCTGTGGCATTACAATCCAATTGAAGAATACATTCCACATTAGTAGTATCTACAATAGAGGCTAGCATACCCACCCAGGCCGAGCCATACAAGCAAATATCTGTAGCTGAAGACATGGTTTTTACTTGATCCCCAATAGCATAGGGACCCTCATCGGACAATAATCCCTGGAACGGTTCAAAGTGATTGCCATGATACAAATCCTTCCTCAATCCTTCATAGCAAATGACGTGTTGAGGATCACCTTCCCAGATAGAACTCGACTGACGGTTGCGGGGGTGCTCGTCTGCATAAAATAAGCGGCAGGCGTTTGCCAGGTTCAGCATCCACTTGCCTATTGTGGAAGCATAAGCCGGGTTGTATTTTACAATTGGGACAAGTGCGGCAGCTTGTGAAAAGGTGTTCATGGCAAAAGCATATTGTTCATCCTTTTTTTGTCCTACCAATCCGTGTACGTCGTATTTGTTCCAACGCTCACACATCACTCCCCATCCGTTACGGTCTGAATTATTACCGTCGAAGCACCAGTTCAGCATTTTCAGTTCATCATAAGTAGTTCCAAGTTCCGCATTCATGCGCACTGCCAGATAAGCCCCATAGGGCATCATTATCTCATAGAAAGTACCTTCTTTCTGGGGACGGTTTTGCAAGAATGCCATGCATTGGCGTGTAGCATTCAGATACTTTTTATCTCCGTATTTAATCCAGGAGCTGTATTGCAACCAAGCAAGTCCTGCGGCTGCATCCGGTTCACGCCATACTTTATTATAGTACCCTTTACGGTTCTTAAAGTTGAAGGCGGTGAAGTTGAAGTCCGGATATTCTCTACCTTCACTCAAGTCTTGGATAGCAGCATACCAATTGTCGACAGTGATTTTCATCGGCTCCTGCATCTCTGTTTTTTGAGGATATAAATCTACCAGCATTGAATAAGCCATTGCCGGCCATATCTCATACCAGAAACTTTCTCCGGCTTTCCTGTCGAGTCCGTTCAATATAAGATTGGTTCCATTCTTCTTGTTGAAGAATTGTCGTATCATTGATACATAATCTTTTCCGTCATCATTGCTTTTGTCTACTCCTATCAGACTTGCACTAATGAGTGAACCCATAGTGGGAAGAGATTCATAAGAATTTCCTCCTAACCGTCTTTTATCTACGTAGCTTGGAAGTCCGAAAGTACGGAATGGAAAGTTTATTTGCGAATCGTCCCACCAGATAAGAGGTAAGTTCTGTCCTTTGGCGTTGAAATCGTAAAATAGTCTGTCCTGTTTCGTGGCTATATCTTTCCAGTTTTTCATTTTATAGGGGAAAGGTATATTGGGCATATACTGTACTAAGCGGATCTCTTTTTGTTCTATCGGCTTTTGTGCCGGCAGGTTGTTGAGAAAGAAAAAACCTGCTACGAGAAATAATAATGTCTTTTTCATGGTCAGTTGGTTGTTAAAAAAGGGCGGATTATAAAATCCGCCCCCTCATTTTATTCATATTAAAAACCCGGATTTTGGGAAAGAATATTGTTGCTCTTATCCCTTTCACCTTGCGGTATCGGAAACAGATAATCTCTGTCGTCTCTAAAATTGGCACCTTTCGATGTATTATATTTGGTTGCATAAGCACGCATAACGGTTCCGAAACGTTTTTGTCTCATCAGGTCATCCCGTCTCCATCCTTCCATTGCCAATTCACAACGACGTTCCTTCCAGATGATTTCTTTCAGACGCTTCTGATCGGTTTCTGTTATGTCGGGCAGTGTATTAGTTGTTGTAGCAGGAATATACGCCTGTTGATCTCTTCTCGGATCTATCGGATTAGTTTTGCGGGCTCTTTCTCTTACATCATTCAGGTAAGGAAGTGCAAGCCCTGGTTTTCCATTTTCGTTTAATACTTCAGCATACATCAAGAGAACATCGGAATAACGGATCAAGCGAATGTTGTAACTAATCATCCAGACGTCGAAACCAGTTTTTTCTACTGCTGGCACAGTCATCTTGTAATCATGATAACCGCTTGGAGATTCAGCATTGTCCTGCGCTTCAGTATCACCTTTATATCTATCACCGGTTTGTGTGAATACATAAGTAATACGTGGGTCATCTGCGTCAAAGGCATCATGGAGATCTTGGGTTGGTACGTGAAATCCATATCCCTGATAACCGGAGATGCGTCTGCTTGTGAAGAAGTGAGGGACATTGGTACCTGTGGCTATGTTTTTGTCATATACTTTGTTGGCAATCTCAAATACTGATTCCGAACTGTTTTCATATTCAGTGCGCCAGTTCATGCCGTAATCATTCAACAATGTATAGTCTTTGTCTACTTCAATAATATCATGAAGTACCGTTTCGGCAGAGGCAAAATCACCTTTGAACATGTATGTTTTAGCAAGCATTGTTTTAGCAAAGCCACGTGTTGCACGATAAGCATCATCTTCAGAGTAATCTCCTTTTGCAGGAAGTGCGGAGGCATCGGTTAAATCATTCACAATACATTCATATACCTTCTCCAATGGGGAGCGGGGTATTTGCAGTATTTCAGCGGGTTGCATCGGCGTAGTGATTAGAGGCACTTCTCCGAATGTAGTGACCAGGCAATAATACCCGAATGCTCTCAATGCTTTTGCCTCGTTTGCATAACGTTTCAATAGTTCTTCGTTTCCTATTGCATCAGGAGCATAATAAATCACATCGTTACAGCGATTGATTAATCTGTACAGAATCTCCCAACGACGTCCTACTTCACCATTGGTTGTGTAGATCGTAAAGTCGGACAAGTCGCGTACTTCGGCACGGTCACCGTCATTTCCTCCTCCTTTTAGAGCATCATCCGTACTGCAATCACCTACAAAATAATGATTTAATGCATATTCATTCCAAGTTGTACGTAATTGGAGATAAGCTCCTGTCAAGGCTTGTTCAATATCGCTTTCCTTCTGATAATAATTATCGCTTGTGGTTTTACCATAACTTGGTTCGTCGAGAGAGCAGCTATACAACCCCACTCCGGCAAGAGCCCAGCATATTATAAATAATATTTTTCTCATAATGTAATGTCTTTTTAGCTAGATTTAAAATTGCAAATTAACTCCAAAAGTGAATGTACGTGAAGACGGATAACGTGTAGTATCCACTCCCATATCCAATGGGTTATTGATACCCAGTTCCGGATCAAGTCCGGAATAACCGGTTAAAGTAAATATATTCTGACCGCTCACATAGAATCTACAACTTGAAAACAGTTTGCTCTTTTGGCAAATGTGACTAGGCAGTGTATAGCCTATTTGCATATTCTGTAAACGCAGGTAAGAACCATTCTCCACATAGAAAGAAGAACCTCTCATATTGTTGTTAGAGTCAGAGTTGGTTATGCGTGGATATACAGCATCCAAATCCCCGTCTTTTGTCCATGCTTTTGTGTAAGCATCCGCCAATGCATTTTGGCGTCCTGCTGAAGCAAGGCTTCCTTTAGCAACGTTCCAGATGTCATTTCCAATAGTTCCCTGGAATGCCATGCTTACATCAAAGTTCTTATAACTAAATCCTAAGTTGAAACCATAAATGAGGTCCGGATTAGGATCACCGATAAAAGTACGGTCATCATCATCGTTCAATTCGCCTGATTCTCCTAATTTGGCAAACTTGAAATCACCCGGTTGTGCATTAGGCTGAATCTTGGTACCATTCTTATCCACATAATTGTCTATCTCTTCCTGATTCTGGAATATTCCTATTTGTTTGTATCCCCAGAAACGTCCGATAGGACCTCCTACATACGTACGGCTAGTATTTCCACTCAAATATTCCGATGTAAGTTTGGTTACCTCTGTCTTATAAGTAGACATGTTCAGCCCTACATTGTAATTAAAGTCTTTTCCTATCTGGTTACGGTAGTTGACTACTATTTCAAAACCGGTATTCTTCAAGTCTCCCGCATTAAAGAAGGGGCTGTTAGGGAAGGCGCCAAAAGAAGGAATAGGCATATTCAGCAACATGTCACTTGTTTTCTTTACATAAAAGTCCATACTTACATCAAGGCTGTTTTTAAAGAAAGACATATCTAAACCGACATTGGTTTGCTGGCTGGTTTCCCATTTGATATCTGCATTTCCCACATAAGTCGGGACGTAACCTTGTGAGTACCCGTTTCCAAAGTACCACTGATTCTCATTATTGGTGCCAATCAACGTAAGAGGCGCGTCTCTATCAATTCGTTGGTTACCATTCTGTCCCCAACCTACACGCAGTTTTAAATTGGAAATTGTATTTTCAATGTTCAGGTTCTTAAAGAATTCTTCATTGCTCACTCTCCAACCTAATGAAACTGATGGGAAATAGCCCCAACGGTTACGTTTGGCAAATCTTGAAGAACCGTCGGCACGGAAATTGACTGTAGCAAGGTATCTGTCATCATATACATAGTTGATACGTCCCAGGTACGACAACATAGAAGATGTTTCTTTACCTCCCGAGGTGTTATCTCCGGCTGTTTGTGCATCAAGTATCTGATAGATTTCATCGTTACCTAAAGCCTTTCTCTTAAATGCATTAATGCCTTCACTGCTGTTCTTCTCATAAGTCATGGCAACCATTGCATCCAGTTTATGCCTGCCTATTGTCGTGTTGTAGTTAAGGCGTTGTTCCACCAGATAATTAGAAGTAACAGCGCTATTATTATTCAATTGAGTTTCTTTATTATATTTACTTTCCTGATTCGCTAAGTTATCTTCCGAAAAAGTAGACGAATAGACAGGACGGAAGTCTTTGAAAGTATCATGGTATCTTTCGAAACTATACTGTACCCGATAGCTCAATCCTTTATACAATTTGATTTGGGCAAACACATTACCAAATACATTGAATATGTCATTGTATCTATTAGGAAGTTCGAGCATGGCTACCGGATTAGGGTCGTAAGACCACTCGGTAGGCGCATATTTGTTATATTCGTAATTTTCAGAAGACGGATCTACCAACGGGCTGATAACAGGGGTAAAAGGATCAGCTTTTTGAATAAAGTCGAATGAAGGAATTGCTCCTGCGTCACGTTTTCTTATCTTTGCCAGATTGACATTGGCGCCAACAGTGATAAATTTGTTAATATCATATTCAAGATTCGCTTTAAGTGAAAGTCTTTTGAATTCAGTAGTGATGATTGCACCCTGATCGTCTACATATCCTAAACTTAAAGAAGATCTCGAATTATCTGTCCCCTTACGGATGCTTAGATTATAGTTCTGGTTGAAAGCTGTACGGGTTACTTCATTCCACCAGTTGGTATTATAACCTTTCTGATACTGATTGGTAAACTTATCCTTCATTGAGTTTTGAAAGCTTGCATCATTTTCATACGCTTTCATGATGAAGTTGTAGTATTGGTCGCTGTTCATCATGTTCAATGCTTTATAACTGTTTTTTACACCTACATAAGCATCTAATGTTACAGTCGTTTCACCTTTCACCCCTCCCTTGGTAGTAATGAGGATTACTCCATTAGAACCTCTCGAACCATAGATAGCGCAGGCTGAAGCATCTTTTAATACTTCCATACGTTCAATATCAGATGGATTCAGGCTGCTGATGTTATCCATGAACTGTCCATCAACTACATACAATGGATTGTTGTCATTGACGGTCCCTAAACCTCTCACGCGGATCACTGCATCCGATCCCGGCTGGCCGGAACTGGCGGCAACAAATACGCCGGCTGCCTTACCTGTTAGTAGTTCGGATGCATTGGACACTGCATAGTTCTTAATATCCTTACTACTTATAGAAGCCAAAGCACCGGTAAGGTCACTCTTTCTTTGAGTACCGTAACCAATAACTACAACCTCATCCAATTTATTATCAGACACTAGATTTACATTGTACGTTCCGCTATTTGTTACGTTTACAATTTCAGTTTTAAAACCGACATACGAGAATGAAACTTTATTTGACGATACTTTTAATGTATATTTACCGTCAAAATCAGTGATAGTACCATTGGTCGTTCCCACTTCAAGAACAGAAACTCCAATTAAAGCCTCTCCGGTATTACTGTCGTATACCACACCCGAAATACTCTTGGTTTGCTGTGCAAAGACATTTGTGCAAACAGCAAGAATAAGAATGAATAATAAATGCTTACTCATAGTTTATACACTTAGATTTAATTATATGAAATGATATTTTGTTTATTCGCAATAATCTTACCATCTTTCAGTTCTAATTCTGTTCCGGCGGGAAGTTCCACAATTACTCTTGCGTCATTGGCCGGGATCTCAACGGAACCATTTGTCTTTATATTTTTTGCTATATATTCTTTGGCAACAATATCAAACAAATCGCATGGTTGGGTAGCTTGATAAGTAATGGTTTTGGTCTCTTTATGAGGGTTATAATAGAGATAGACCGGATAAGGTTTCTCTGTATAGAAGTCTGTGACATTGCAATCCAGTCGGAGAATACCTTCCACATTCGTTTGACAAACAATGGCCCCCAAAATACCAACAGGAGAAGAACTGTAAACGCTGAACATGCTCTCCGTCGGATTACCTTTTATCCATTTGGGACCATCGCCAATTGCAACCGGACTAACCCCTTTTAACGATGCTTTTCCATAGTCATCCGTTTTTCGTAAACCTTCATAAGAAACATTATCATAAGTAATGTCCTTCAATTCCGGAGCCCATTGATGTGTTTCATCTATTTCCCCCGGATAGAACAAACGACATGCACTTGCATTGTTCAACATCCACTTGCCGATAGCTTTTGCATATTGAGGCTGATATTTCACCATCGGAATGAAAGGCCAAGCAGGTTTGATACTGTTCATAAGGAATGCATATCCTCCGCCGTCTGTGATACTTCCTTGCAGACCACTTACATCATAGTCACCCCATTTTCCTACAATAATTCCCCAACCGGTTCTTCCTGTAGGGCTTTTACATCCGTCAAATACCCAATCAAGAAGTTTGGCTACATCATAGTTGGCTCCCTCTACTGCATTCAAATAGGCTGCCGTATACACTCCGAGTGGTAAAAGAGCCTCGTAAAAACGGCTTTCTTTTTGGGCAAGCAGGGCTTCGATGGCACTTTTACTATGTTGCAGATAACGTGGATCGCCAAACTTATGATAAGCACACAACAATACATAAGCATGACCACCGGCGGCGTCTTGTTGCAATGGAATATGATTAACCATTCCTTTCATTTGTGCATAGTCAAAATAAGAATAGTCGTAATTTCCATTCAATACAGAATCTGCTTTAACAAACTGCTCCGCAATACTTTTTTGTATCTTCTCTGCCCCGTCTACATTGGGGAAAACATCGCAAATAGCATAATATAAGGCATTGGGTAATACATCATACCACCAGTCGCGGCCATAGCCTCCTCCTAAAAGGGCTACTGACGGAGTCGTATTGTTCATGACTATATTCCAGCCGTTATCAGAGTTGAAATAATTCTGCACCATTTTTACATAGTTATATCCGTCTTGATTCGTCTTGTCAATTCCTACAAGGCCGGCACCAAGAATAGCTGCCAATGAGTTCAGACTTTCATGGAACTCTCCGTTATTGGCATTCTTTCCCTGACGAATATCTTTAATGGCAGTATATAAGCCAAATGTAGTCTGGTCTATATTTCTGCGGGCGTCATCTAACCAGATTAATGGTCCGACTTCACTTTTATTATTCCAGTCAAAAATAAACTGGTCATACTTTTGGGCTTTTTGCTTCCAGTCCAGCATTTTATAAGTTTCAGGCATATCAGGCATAGAGTCTACCCTATGGATGGAAACCTGCTTTACCTTTTCACCAAAGTTATTTCCGTTGCCCGAGCAAGATGCCAGGAGACAAACGGTCATAAGTACAAAAACACCTTTACTTGTCATTTTCATGTTCAATAGTATCAGTTTGATTAGTAATATTCTTAGCTAAAGGATATGCCGCTAATTGTAATCCGGCAACAATCACCAGCGCATATTTCAATGCAAAATCCTGCGATACACAATAAGCAAGGAAGATAAACAGTAGTAAACCGAAAGCTCTTCCAAGGAAAAGGCCGAACTCATGGCTTAGGATATATGCATATTCGTTTCTATTCTCAATCTTTGCAACTGCATCAATTGTTCTCATCATAATGGGGAAGTAAGCTAGGTCGAACAAAGGCTGGAATATCACTTTGCAAAGGACGAAAAGGATCACTCCCGTAGCAGAGAAGAGAATACCGTTGAATAGTGTACCGACAAAGAATACGATTAATCCTCCTACAAAGATTTTCAAACGGTCTTGCGGGCGGGCCATACGTCCTAATACATACACCAGGACAGCGGTCAGTGCCCCACTAACTCCCTGAATCAGTCCTAACGCTCCTTCATCTCCTACCAGCTTCAATACCAATATAGCCGGTGCCGTTACTAAAAAACCTTGAACCATTCCTTTCAATCCGGCTAGCCAAAGCATCTTTTTCCAAAGTATGTTGAAGCGGAAATAGAGGAAGTTCGTTTCTTTAGGGTTCTCGAATTTACCTTTCCACAGTGTCATACAGGCGATAACGGTAATGACTACTGCTGCCATCGTAACTACACAGTAAGAGGTATTGATATTGAAGAGGAATCCGAAAACTTCTTTTCCATCTATCTGGCTGATAAATGCGCCTATAATTAAAGGAACACCGATGGAGGTAATAGAAAAGAAGAAAGACTCTAGTCCGAAGAAATAGTTACGGCTGTTGTCGTTGGTATTATAGAGAGCTAGCAGGTATCGGTTGGTCCAGAAGAAACCAGAAGCTGCTCCCATTAAAAAGCCGGCCAGACCAAGTTCGACGAAGCCAAGTGACTTGATAGTCATCATACCGAACATGGAAATGCCACTTACCAGGATTCCTATCGAATAAAGTGTCTTCACACTGTATTTCTTTAGCAGATAGCCGTTAACAAGAGAGGTAGTAATGATGCCTATATACATTGCCAGCTGATAAAAAGCAACCATCACCGGATCGCTCGTGTTCCTCATGATATAGGCTCCCACAAAGATTTCTACTATCGGTAGTACCAATGCATAAAGCATATTGGTAACCAACAGTGTTCTCATGTTAGGTTCCTGTTGCTTAAAGAACAGATATTCTTTTTTCAGTTTATTCATTACTTCTCTTGTGTCTGTTTTAATACGTTTAATATCTCTGAAATGGAAAGCTCTGCCTTACAAATCACTTCATCGCTTGCTCCATAATACATGGTTATCGTATCGCCGTCCACTAAATGCCCATTAGTGAAAACTACATTTCCGAAGAAACCTGTTTGCTCATAAGCGGCGATAGGTTCCATGATCGGTTCTTCGCTTCTTGCAATGACTTTCGACGGGTCATTTAAATCGAGTAATAAAGCCCCCAAGCAATAACGGTGATTAAAATCGGCTCCATGATAAATCTCCAGCCAGCCTTCTTCTGTCTTTATTGGAGCTGCCCCTGCCCCTACACGTGTGCAATCCCACATTCCGTCACGAGTGGTTGCCACACATTTGTGGTTTCCCCAATGCAAGCGGTCGGGCGATTCTGCCAACCATATATAATTGCCGCCAAGTTCGGGACTGCTCGGGCGATGAAGAGCGAAATACTTGTCACCTATCTTCTGTTCGAATAATGCACAATCTTTATTATGCGGTGGGAATATCATTCCATGCCGTGTATAGTTTTTCCAATCATTGGTGTGAATCAGTCCAACCCCTACAGCTACCGACGATACTTCTGTGAAAGTAAGGTAAAAACCATCTTCGGTTGTTGCAACACGGCAATCCTCAATGCCGAATGCTTCCAGCTCTCCTTTTCCGAAAATGGGTGGAAATTCCGGTTCATCTTTGAAGTGAATACCGTCGGTACTTGAAACCAATCGTAAGTAAGACATCGTAGTCAGATAATTTTTTCCTTTGTAACCGATAACGCGTGGGTCTGAAGCATCCAAATCGGGATCATTCTTTAAAAACGAAACCACTTCTATTTTTCCTTTTTCATTATATATAGGAAAACTGATAATTCCTTCTTTCTGTATAGGTCTCTCTGCGACGCGCAAAAGTAACCAAATTTTGCCTTGATATTTGAAAACTCCGGGATTTAACAAACATGTAATTTCCATTCCGTTGATTCCCGCTTTTAAATCTTTTGGAGCCAGTAGGGGGTTCTGCTCACATCTTTTAGCTATATCCATAATATTTCGATTAGTGATTATTTCTGTGAACAAAAGTATGAGATGAAAGACAGGAAAGCGTTTACTATATTCTCAAAGAGGTGTACACATGCTCAAGAACATGTTTTTAAGAGGATGATATTGGGGAATGATTTTAGAAGAGGCAGAGGTATTCGTATTTATATGCTGTTACTATTTAAATGCTTGATTTATAGATGGATGTGCAGTTTGTTGAAGTGTATTATATTCTCATAAGTGTATAGTATAGTTTCTTTGAGGAGTGAAAAAGAAACATATAAAGATAAAAAAATAAGAGGCCAAACTCAAAAATATAATTTGAGGAAGCCTCTTGTTTTTTCTTTTTAATAAAAATAATACTGTAAATCCTATTTCTTCACGTACGGATAATCTATCGTACATAATCTGTCAGAGTTTGTTTGATAGAGGTGAAGCCGTTAAAAAGAAATTTGTTAGACAGCCTCTTTTCGTTATCGGTTTGGTATACTGTCTTTATAAATAGTAATTGTCCTTTTTCTTGTTGAATCATTCTTGATACTGGTTACATCTCCCCGGGTCGTGAAATACACATAGTTTCCCAGATCGAGAAAACGGTACACTTTCACTCCGTCGTGCTCGAACAGATAACTGACTTCATAAGTCTGGTTATTTTCCGATTTTCCGCTTTTCAGTGGAATACCTGCATAGCAGGAAGCTAGTCCCGTTATGCAGAAGAAAAGAATAAAGGTCCGAATCAATGTTTTCATAATCATTTCTTCACGTGTGGATAATCTATCGTATAATGTAATCCGCGGCTTTCCTTACGTTCCATTGCTTGGCGCATAATCAGATAACCCACATTCACCATATTACGCAATTCGCAAATCTCTCTGGACGCTACACTGCGTTTGAACAGGCTTTCAGTCTCTTCGTAGATAATATCGAGTCGGTCCCAAGCACGTTTCAGACGGAGGTCACTGCGGACGATGCCTACGTATGTACTCATAATTTGATTCACTTCCTTCATACTTTGCGTAATGAGCACCATTTCTTCCGGAGAGCGGGTTCCTTCGTCATTCCATTCGGGAATATCTTCATTATAAGAATACTGATCAACCGCTTGCAGACTGTGCTTGGCGGCAGCGTCGGCATATACCACTGCTTCTATCAATGAGTTTGAAGCCAGACGGTTTCCACCATGCAATCCGGTGCACGAACATTCTCCCACGGCATAAAGACGTTCGATGGAAGATTGTCCGTCCAGGTCGACAAGAATACCTCCGCAGAGATAGTGGGCGGCCGGGGCTACCGGGATATAATCTTTCGTGATGTCGATGCCCAGGCTAAGACATTTCTCGTAGATATTGGGGAAGTGTTTCTTTGTTTCTTCGGGATCTTTGTGGGTGACGTCCAGATATACATGGTCGTCTCCACGGTTCTTCATCTCGTTGTCGATGGCGCGTGCCACGATGTCACGGGGAGCGAGTGAAAGACGGGGATCATATTTCTGCATGAACTCTTTGCCGTCCATTGTACGTAGTACACCTCCGTAACCACGCATTGCTTCCGTTATCAGGAAAGAAGGGCGGTCTCCCGGATGATACAGGGCGGTAGGGTGGAATTGTACAAACTCCATATCCTTCACCGTACCTTTGGCACGGTAAACCATGGCGATACCGTCTCCGGTAGCGACTAGCGGGTTAGTGGTTGTTTTATAAACGGCTCCTACTCCACCGGTAGCCATTAGCGTCACTTTAGCAAGATAGGTATCTACTTTTCCCGTTTTCGGATCGAGGATATAAGCACCATAACATTTGATGTCCGGTGTCTGGCGGGTTACAGTCACTCCCAGGTGATGCTGTGTCAGGATTTCAATGGCAAACTGGTTTTCGATGACCGTGATATTCGGATGGCGTTGTACGGCTTTAATCAGGCTGTCTTGAATTTCCGCTCCCGTATTATCTTTATGGTGAAGAATACGGAACTCCGAGTGTCCGCCTTCGCGGTGCAAGTCAAATTCGCCTTTCTCGTTTTTGTCAAAATCCACTCCCCACTTAATCAGTTCTTCAATTTGTGCGGGAGCTTCGCGCACTACTTTTTCTACTGCGGCACGGTTACTGATCCAGTCGCCGGCAATCATTGTGTCTTCAATGTGCTTGTCGAAATTATCCACCAGAAGGTTGGTGACGGAGGCTACACCTCCCTGGGCGAAGTACGTATTGGCTTCTTCCAGCCCACTTTTACAGATAAGAGCAACTTTACCTTTGTGCGCCACTTTCAGCGCAAAACTCATACCGGCAATTCCGGAACCGATAACGAGGAAATCGAATTTTCTTACCATAATCTTGTTATTTCTCACCGCAAAGCTACAAAATAAGTTACTTCGTTGTACTTTTCGTTGTCACTAATTCATAAAATTGCTACCTTGCAGGCAAAAATCTGACAAAATGAATCGAAT
>OKXG01000203.1_pt1 | contig 19875 bp, 19 predicted proteins | sample 1607631 | NCBI WGS metagenome assembly OKXG01 (sample SAMN02674607, study PRJEB24791) | human gut metagenome, SKBSTL069 | isolation source: stool | host: Homo sapiens | place: USA | reverse complement strand
ACGCAACAGTATGAAGCGGCTGACTTATAAAGACCCCGGAGCTAATACCATTGAAGTTTCAGGGCGAATCCGCTCTTTTGAACGGTATGCCAGGAAACATCAGGTACGCTACCATATAGAAAAGGAACTTGGGACCGATCCCCCAAAATGGACGGTATATTTCAAGGCAAACCAGGCGGATGCACTGACGGCAGCTTTTAAGGAATATACGAAGAAAGACCTTACACGCAGCACCAGACCGTCGCTGCTTACACAGCTTCATAAGTTCAAAGAACTGGCGCAGTCGCTTGGCCGTGACCGTGTAAAGAACAAAGAACACGGAGGACCGGAACGATGAAGATCGATGCAGAAACATTGAAAAAACAGGTCATTCTCCATCTGCCTTATGTTCTGTTCCTTCTGGTATTTGCCAAGCTGGGCGAGGCGGTGCGTCTGGCTCCCGGAGCGGACGCTTCCCAAAAGCTGTTAGGACTGTCCGAAGGCTTTGCCCTTGCGTTTCAGAGTATGTGGCCGGGGGCGGCAATGGACAGCCTGATCTTATCACTGAACAAGTGGAAAACTTCAAGGCTACCAATATCGCCTTTATACCGGTAGGTCAGATTGGTACAATTCAAGGTGTGGAACCTTTGACTTTGGGATATGAGGCAAACAAGGTTGCTTCTTATGACGGTGGACGTTTGAAACTGACACAGAGAGCCAATCCTGAAACACATTCAATCTATATTGAAAGTGAAGCCGCCCAAATGTGTGTGCCGAGAATGCCGCAGTATATGTTCATTTCTACTGTGACTGTGTAACTCTTAACTTCATGCAAGAATGAGTGAGGAACTTTCTCATACGGAAGATATGACCATTGAAGACTTTTTGAGTGGCGCAACCGCTTATGAAATAGCGGATAACGCCCTCAAAAGGGTTCTTGTCAAGCGGAAAATCGCTTTTGGAACAATGGTAAGTGAACTGACCGAAAGGCAACTTGATCTTGCCACTGCCGATATTTATATGTGGTGTGCAAGCACTCCAAGCAGTAAGAATGATACCGAAGACAGTGACGGGGGATGGAAGCATAAGGAAGGTGGTTGGCAGACCAGCGCATACGACAAGCGGCAACTCCGTGAAATGGCGAAAGAACTGTATGAGAAATGGGATGAAGAAGTTGTAAAGGGCACTAAAATCAGAATAGTCAATTTTTGAGTATGAAAGTAAATAATCCACGGCATCCGCACAAATGTACTGTTTACCGAATTATAGGTGAGGATTCTTTCAGTGATGGTGAGAAGGTGATCTTGTATGAAGGTATATGCCGAAAGGAAGGTAGTACAAATTTGCGGACATTCAAAACCGATAATGTGATAAAGAGCGATTATCTGTTGAGCCTTCCCGGAATTGTTGAAGGAATATTGGCCGGTGATCTGATAGATGTCACGGACAGACAAGGCACTTTCACTCAATGTATGGTTACTGATAGCTATGCCGGAAATTTGGGAACAACTGTGTATTTCAATCTTGCAAAAAATTAACGCATGGATAACCGGAGCAATGAAGTATTGTTTGATGAAGGAATAAGGAAGGCAAAGGAGCTTGTTTCAGGATATATCTTTGATGTCTTGACTAAATGCTGTGAAGAACTTATCCAAGATGCACTTGATAACAAGTCAGGCTTTCGGAATCTTACGGGTAATACAATAACCAGTTATGCGTGCGGATTATTCATGGACGGTAGATTTTCCTATTTCGTTTGTAGTGGAGATTCAATGAAACAACCGGTGAGAGTAAAGCTGACTAAAGGTGAAACATTTGTAGGTGTCAGTTATGATAATCAGAACAGACGTTTTACTGGAACAATAGAAACTGATAAAGGTTATGGCGAAGCATTCTCCTTTGATTTCTTGAAAAGATATAAGTCGGAATCACGTAAAGGATTTGAGATAGTAATGTGCACGGGTACTGAATATTCAACCTATTTGGAGAATGTGTTGAATGCAGATGTTCTGACCGGAACATTTCAAAGGGCACAAAATACATTATTCAAGAACTTTAAACCAATGAAATGATGGGACGGACAGTTTATAGACGTATGGATATATTAAAACAAATCGCTGATGCAGTAACCGGCATTAGTGAAAAAGTTTTTATAACAGATCGTCCGGCTGCTGAACAAAAGGCAATGAAGGACTTTGTTGTTATCCGGCTGCCACAAACTATCCAAGATAAAGGAAGTACCTACCAAGACACTTACTGTCAGATAAACGTCTTTGCGCATGATCGCTCAAACGGTATTGAGAATACAGTCCGTTTGGATGAAATGCAAATGGAAGTGGTTTCAAAATTTCCAATAGTGACGGAATTGTTTTCAGCTGTAAGTCCACGATTGCTTCCCGGAGGAAATGACGGACTCGGTTTTCATTCCTTAATAATACAAGCGAAGCTAATAATAAACAAATGACACAAACTTAAAAAAATACGATTATGGCAGAGATTTCTATTACTACCAAACTGGAAGAGTTAAAGGTGCTCTTTAATCAGATGAAGGAGGTTTATTATGTGTCCAAAGTCAATAGTGACCTCGCAACTTTAGCGGCTTTTGATATGGAGCTACCGGTACTCTCTGATGGAGTTACATTTGATACCGGAGCTGCCGATGTTTCCAAGATCAAGTTGACAACCGGTGCCACTTGGACTTCCGTTGCTAATGCCGGAGATTCCGATATTCAGTTTCAAGTACCTTCCGTGGCAGGAAAAATCAATGACTTGTTACTGAACAAGAAAGCGGAAACAGTGACTATGACTACTACGATTGATGGTGAGACTTATGAAGGTGAAGGTTACAATATTGAACCGAAGAAAGTAACCGGAGGACTCTTCATGCGTAGTGAAGACCGTCAAACAGCCTTGTTCTTACCGAATATCGAGGGGTATAGCAACCTCGTCAGCGAGCAGGACAAGCCGGGGTACTTTAATGTATCTGTTTCTCCGTTGAATGATGCTAAGGGTGCCTCTATTTACATTTTACGTAAAAAAGTGTCCGAATAAAAAACTTAGGATATAACACTTTGCAAAATTCATATCAGCGAAAAGGTGGTGAGCTACTTGATACCGGCCACCACCTTTTTTCGTATAAAACACGATAAAATATGACAAAGAAGAATGACATAACACTTCCTACACCGGAGGATGAAAGGCTATTGAATGATGTGTTGGAAGACAGTGTGGACTATGTGGAAGTCCGAGGAAAGAAATATGGTATTTCATGGCTGAAAAGAGGGACTATACGCAAATTCACCAGTACCATGCAGAAATCGGGAAATGATGATAAGATCAGTTGCCAATGTGCAGCCGCTATCATTTTGAATGGATATTGGAAAATCAAGTTCCTCTATCCCTTTTTGTGGCGTTGGTTCTTTTATATCAAACAATATGGAGATCATGAGCTGATGAAGGTTATAGCTGTCGGCAAAAAAAAAATTCCAGTGGAAGACTACTTGACAGCTACCATATATCTGACCGCGATGAAGGACACGATGATGACAATGACAAAAGAGGAAGCAGAGCATATCCTTCACGAACCAGCTACGGACAAACGTGGGAAATAGGCAAGTCCTATCCGTGGTTGACAGAGCCTTTGAGACTATTTGGGATTCCAATAAGTAAACCTTTGTTTGGTATTTATTGGGTACTTACAAATGCACAAATTGAACTATTGGCAATGGATGTGTCTATTGTGGTTACAGATTGTGACAAGGACAACAAGGAAAAGAAGCACGATACGAAGAACTTCAAATCCCCTTCCGTAAGTGATATAGAGGATGCTGCCAAACGCTGGAAAGACAAGTATGGCAATGGAGAAACAGCAATTAATATCAATGATTATAAGTAATACAAACACAATAATATATGGCTGATCTTGGAAACCTTTACTTCGATATTTTATTCCGTGATAAGACAGCGGAACAACGTAAAAAATTGAAAGCGGAAATCACCAAAGACTTGCAGGCAAAACTTGATGTGGGTTTTGACAAGAAGAAGTTGGTTGGTGATATGAAGACTTTGCTTCAAAGTGAGAAGTTTAAGATCAATGTGGTAGTGGATAAGGCCAGTACCACACAAGCTGTTCGTGCCGCCTTGCAAGCCGCCGGGTTGAATACAAACTTTACAGCAAGTGATTTACGCGCCGCCAAAGCCGCAGCCATTCAAACCAAAGCGGAGGCTTCTGCCGCAGCTGCACGTGAGCTTGCGCGACAAAGAGCCGCCCGTGCCGCCAAAGCGGAACTGGATTTGGCTAATGCCCGTGAGAGATCAGCCAATGCAGCAAGGCGGCACATGACAGCCACTCTCAATATGAATGGAGCAATGAACAGTCAATTGAGTATTGTCGGACAATTAAGAAATGAATTTTTGGGGCTATACTCCATTTATGCGGCACAAAATTTCTTACGTGCAGTGGTTGATATTGGTGGTGAGTTGGAGAATCAGAAAATTGCAATGGCCTCTATCTTGCAAGATGAAGGCAAAGCTACAACCATATTCAATCAGATTAAGAAACTGGCTGTTGCTTCTCCGTTCGGGGTTATGGACTTGAATCAGTATGCCAAACAACTTTCCGCGTATTCTATACCATACAATGAATTGTATGATACCATGAAAAGGCTGGCTGATATATCAGCCGGTGTAGGTGTTGATATGGGGCGTATCATATTGGCCTACGGTCAGATAAAGGCTGCTAAATTCTTGAAAGGAACGGAATTACGACAATTGACGGAAGCGAACATTCCTATGGTGGATAAACTGGCCGAGCGATTCAGCAAGTTGGAAGGCCGCATTGTCAGTGCCGGTGAAGTGCTTGATATGATCTCGAAAAAGAAGGTTACGTTTGAGGATGTAAAAGATGTTCTTTGGGAACTTACGGATGATGGTGGCATGTTTAATAACATGCAGGAAGTTCTTTCAGAATCAGTTAAGTCCAAATGGAAGAACTTGGCTGATGCGATTGACATTATGCTTGGTGATATTGCGGAGTCAATGGGTAGTACATTGAAATGGACTGCCGAAAGCCTTACCACCCTTGCACAAAATTGGAAAGAAGTTGTACCGGCTATCGAAGCTGCCGTTGGAGCCTTTGGAGTATATAAGGTAGCTACATTTGGCGCAAACCGCTTGATTGGGAATGAAAGTGCGGCTCTTATAAAAAGTACGCTTGCTGCCAAGCAAAAGGCAGCAGCCAATCTTGTTGTCGCATCCAGTTATCGTACACTTACTAATGCGGAAAAAGGACTTATAGCTTCAAGTAATACTATGACAACCGCAGATTGGAAAGCGTTGGCAAGTAGTGGAGCTTTAACTAAGGAGTATGCCTTGCGGTTAATGGCACTTGGAAAATTGAAATCAGGACAAGCCGGTCATATTGTGCAGCTACTTGGTATATCTCGTGCTGAAATGTCGGCTGCACTTTCAACAAGTAAATGGCGTGTAGCCATGATCTCATTGGGTTATGGTATAAAACAAGTAGGAGTTGCATTAAAAGGTTTGCTTTTTAATCCATACATGCTTTTGTTTACTGGGCTTACTGCTATTGCTGAATTATGGTATAAGTCCGGGCAAAAGGCTGACGAGATGAACGAGCGTATTTCCGAGTTGACAACAAGAGCACAAGACGGTTTCAAGAACCTAACGAAAGAAGCTCAAAAATTTGCTGATGTTGATCCTTTTAAGGCGAATGATGCCTCACTGATTTCTTCCATTGAAGAAATGAAAACAGCATTAAAGGATTATTCTCCAGTTTGGGCAGACACTTTTAATGAAACGTTTAAGACTGATGATGAAGGAAATACGGTTAAAAGCCTTGCAGAACAATATATATTGCTTCGGAATGCTTTGAATGATACAAAAGAGGCTTATAGACTGCTTAATGACATAAAAGGTACGTCTGAACATGCCAATGAAGCGACTGACGGTTATTTTGATGACAGCTTTCTTGGAAATATCAATGACTACATCAAAGCGGAGGAACGGGTAAATAAGATTATTGGTCGCATGTCAGGCAGCTATATCGAGTATTCTACCGCCATGCAGAAAGTTATAACCAAACATGATGATTTTGCTAAAGCAGCTTCGGGTAAACCGTTGAAAGAGCAGCTTTCCATTCTCAAAGAATACCCTAAAGCGTTGGCCAGCCTGAATAATGAGTTGCCTTTCACTGGAGGATATAGAGATGATATTTTTCAATTGCGGAAAGCGTGGAAAAATTCTAAGCGTATTTATATGGAAGATGTATTGCCGGATATGAAGGACTTCCTATCTGGGTACAAGTCGAGGCTGAAAGCTGCCGGCTGGGATTTGGAGAATTTGAGTGATGCGCAGAAAATAGCTATCGGTTTGGATATAAGTTCTTTCTTTGATACGTTCGAGAAGATGCCGAAATATATGCGAGACTTCTTTAACGAGAAGACTCTTGAAGAAGAGTTTAATATCAAGATTAATGCTGAATATACAGAAACCAGTCAAAGTTTTTCTGATTTGCAGAAAAAGTTCAATGAAGCTACAGATGGGCAATTTGAAGCCCAAATAAAGGTTTCCACAGATTCAGAGAAAATCATTGAAGGAATACAAAAAGCGTACAAGGAAGCGAAAGAGACAACAAATCAATTGAAGCCGATATTGATTAAGGCTGGAATAGATTTATCAGGTATTGGAACCATTGACTTATCAAAGATTCCTGATTGGCAGAAGCAAATTGTATCAGATTATAAAAAGGCTTTCGACATAATGCAAGCCGGCGAGAAAGGAGCCAAAGAAATCGGTTTTTCTCTCACTGATCCAAGTAAGGATAAGAGCAAAAAGGATGCCTTCGCCGAAAGATTGAAAGAACGGGTAAACTTACTAAAGGAGGCATATTCTGAATATAAGAAGTGGATTGACATTGTTGGAAAGAGAGAAGCTGCCAATAAGGTTAAAGGATCGGGTATTTTTGACTCCTTATTCAAAGGTAAAGAACCTGTGAATATTGGCAATTATCGGGATGAATTGAATAAGATTCTTAACCAGCTTGACGATAAGACCAAAGAGCGTAGGGAATTGAAAGTTTCTATACGGAAAGTGCTTTTGGATATTGATGCCAACGCTATGAAAGAAGCTTCGGATAAGGTTACAAAAGAACTTGAAAGGTACGTATCTGATGTTTCAAAGAAATGGGATATATACAAACAACTTATCAATGCCGGGGCAAGTAAGAAGGATGCTTCAACTTATGCTTTTGGTTTTTTGACTGATTATGAGAATGAAGCGCAATATTTAATAGATACAGTACAAAAGAAACTCAAAGAAAAAGGTGTTGATCTTCCATTCACTTTGAGTGACGATGAAGCAAAAAGTATATTAGGAGGTAAAGACAGCCCATTATATAAGCAATTTTTTAAGGTGTGGAAGGATGCTAAAGAGGCATTTGAGAAAGATAAGGTAAGTATTGCACTTGATGATACAAAGGTTATTACCAATGCAAGATCAACGATAGAAAAGATACGAATATTAAGTGAACAGTACGCATCAAAGACTGGATTAAATGTTGGAAAAAATGGGGAGTTGGTTGGTGATACGTCAGGTCTAAACAATGTTCAGAAGGCTTACCTTGATGAATATAATAAGAAGCTGATTGAATTAAAATCGACCTTATTACAATTGTTACCTGAATGGGAGAAAATATTTGGAGATAAAGAGCAACGTTCATTCTCTGATTTGAAAGAGGCTGAACGCATCGCAAGGGAAATCAAGAATAATGCAAAGGTTTCCTATGATAGCGATGGAAGGCCTAATGGATTTACTTCTTTTTTCACGAAAGATGATGGTAGTATTGAAAATGTTAAGGGGGCTTATTCTTTGTTGGATAAATTGATAAAAGCTATCCCCCAGTTGCAAGATGCACAGTTGGCTGTAAATCCATTCAAAACCTTAGCGAAGAATGTAAAAGAACTTTTTACTTCTGAAAAAGGTAGCGACAAACTGGAAAAGAAAATCGGACGGTTGGGAGAAAGTGCCGCTGAAAGTGCTGATCTTGTCGGCAATTTTGCAGGGCAAATGTCCTCCATGTTCGATGCTTTGGGCAATGAGGGCATGGCCGACACGATGGGCAATGTGCAGGATGCCATGTCTTCTATAAGCAATATCGGGCAGGGATTTGCCAAAGGTGGAATAGTTGGTGGTATTGCTGCCGCTGCCGGTGAAGCTGTAAACTGGATTGGGAAGATAGCACAAGCGCATGATAAGAAACTCGATAAGGCTATTGAAAAGAGTAAACTTCGTGCTCAACAGTTGCAATATATATACGAACAAATTGACGGTATTCTTGAACGTTTCTTGGGCAGTGGCACGGAACTAAAACTTGTAGATGCAGAAAATGACCGTACCCGGTTGAATCAATTAAATAATCAGATTGAGGCAATACGCAATAAGGGAAAGATCAACATCTTCGATTTGATGTCTTTGCAGAAATATAAGCAGGAAGCGGAAAAACTTCAAAAACGTGTTTCGGCATACGATGAAGGTGGTGCATACGGGTATCAACGTGCCTTGATGCAAGAACAACTTTCAGAGTTGGAGAAACAACGGCAAGCTGAAATTGATAAAAAGAAGACGGATGATAGCAAGGTAGCTGATTATGAGAATCAGATTGCGGAGATGAAACAGCAAATAAAGGATTTTGCCGAGGAAACGGCTGAATCTCTCTATGGTATTAATTTGAAAGACTGGGCTTCGCAGTTGGGAGATGCCTTGTATGAGGCATGGCAGAAAGGCGAGGATGGTGCCGAAGCTTTCAAAAATAAGGTTGCCGACATTATGGGTGATGTTATGAACTCCATTCTCAAAATAAGTATTTTGGAACCGGCCATGCAACAGCTTCAAAAGATGCTTTTTGGTGAGGATGGAATGAGTGGTTATTTCGGCAAGGATTTCTCTCTTGACGAAAAGGAGTTGGAAAGTATTGCGGACTATCTAATGGGGGTAAGTGAGAAAACCGATGATTACTATTCCATGCTTGACAAGCTGAACAACTATATGGAAAAGAAATATGGTATCAGCATGAAAGAAGAGGAAGAAGAAAATGGAAGTGGGTTATCTAAAGGCATACAGAATGTTACTGAAAATACCGCTAACCTTTTGGCTTCTTATATAAATGCAATCCGGGCTGACGTGAGTGTTAAACGGGAGTATGTGCGCAGATTGGTTGAAGAATTGTTCCCGGCCTATAATGTAATAGCACAAGCACAATTACAACAACTGACAATGATACAGATAAATACAGCAAAGAATGTGGAATTTGTGGAAGAGATCAGAGATATACTGCATAGGAATATAAACGGTGTAAACAAATTTAATGTATGATTATGAATAGATTGAATAGTGAATTGAGAGGTCATGCCGTATCGTATGGCCTCTGCACACAATGGCAAGGTGACTGGCAAAACAATAAAAGCCAGCAAGAACTAATTGAAATGTATATACGAGGCATTGATTTTTGTATTGAGCACGATTATCCGACAGTGGAATATATAAAAGGTAATTTTGACCGGAGTCTGCTTCATCAAAACCATATTTTTGTTGATGAACCAGTGACCGGAGGTGACAACGGTGTATATGTGCTGAACGGTAAATGTTCAGGCAAATTTTCTTTCAGCAAATTTACAGCCGCTACTCTCCATTTGCGCCATGATAGTGAATTGACTCTTGAAGTGGAAGATTGCGCCAAAGTTTTTGTGAGTGTATATGATCGGGCTAAACTACATGTAAGGCAAAGCGATGTGGCTAAAGTTTATGTATATGTTCATGGTGGAAACTGTAAAATAGAATCCGAAGGCAATGTTATGGTAAGATATAAAAAGAATGGGGACTAACACGTTTTCTGCAATATATTTATTTACAGTCTTTTATATTTCTAAATTATTTGAACGGTATCATAAATTGTAACCAATATCTCGTCACAATACGGTAGATACGCGCATTATTTATATTGTGTCTAAATTTTAGAGTAAATGTAACTGTTTTTATTTACCGATTCTTACCGTTTGTTACTGATGTTTACCGAATTTATTTTCTTGATTTTTAGGTTGTTGTATGGCAAAAATATCGTCTTTATATTTGCGCCGGAAACAATGCTGTTAGGTTCATTACGTGGTTGTCATGAACTGGAGTAAAATATTATAGGGCATTCTCTTTGAGGCAGACAACCACATTAGGCTTCATCGGGATTTGCCCTTTCTCTTTACTATTATGTCAAGCGTGACTATTATACTAAGGAGGGTTCAGTAGGTACGAGTAATGGCGTATTGGGGTTCGATTCCCTGCCTACTACAAGATCGGACAAAATAATTCCCCAAAAGCGGAGATGTCCGAGCCGCTGATGGGGAAAACATTAACTTTATAGTGCAAAGATATGGAAAATTTTAATCAGTTAATACCTATTGATGAGGGAAAAGGTAAAAAAAGAACAATGACCTCCTTGCAGATTGCAGAAATTACGGGCAAAACTCATTCAAATGTAATGCGAGATATTCGCAATATCCTTGAACAACTGGAAGAAAAACATAAATTCAATTTTGAATTGATGTTCAAAATCACAAAGTTAGGGAATAACGCAGAAAGAAAAGATCCTTATTATCTTCTCACTAAAAAAGACTGCTTGCTTCTCGCAAGTGGTTATGATGCAAATTTACGAGCCAAAATTATTAATCGTTGGGAAGAACTTGAAGAAAACAAGCGTGAACTTTCCCGTAAAAGGGAGAAATCTTTGTTAAGTAAAATCTAAATTTATAATATGAAAACAAATCAAGAAATGGTGCGATACATTGATAGTTTTTCTGTGGTTCAGCGCACGAGTGATGGTTATTTTGATGGAACTGAATTGCTTCGGCAGTGGAATAATGTAGAAGGGAATCCGAGAAGGCAAATGAGTAAATTCTTAGAATCTGATAATACATCAGAGTTTTTGAAAGCTCTTGCAGAGGATGAAAGCCATAGAGCAAAAATGCTCATTGGTGAAAATCAACTACTTATAAAAGTTAAGGGTAGAAATACGAAAGAAGGCAAAACACCCGATAAAGTTTGGATGAATCCGCTTCTGTTTATCAAATTTGCTATGTGGATAAATCCGGCTTTTGAAGTCAAAGTGTTACGGTTTGTGTATGATGAAATGATTCGCTATCGAAACGATGCCGGGGATGCTTACAAAGAACTTGGCTCTGCCGTTCAGAAGATAGTTCCTAAAGAGTTTATGCCGAAAGCAATGCAAAAGGTTGGGGAAGCATTGAATTGGGTTGTGTTTAACTCACATGAGAAAATGCTTCGCAACAAGCAGGGTGATGAAAGCAAACAACGCGAACTGTGGCAGCTTGAAAAGAAGGTGGCTGATTTAATCAACGAGGGATTCATTACCAACTTCGATAATTTAATATCATACCTTAGAAAACAATATTCAAAAAGGAACTATCCTGCCGTGTTCCAATTACAGCAAGAAAATACAAATTTTATCCACTATAAATAATAAATCAATATGGAATTAGTAGAATTTATGAGCAACAAAGAATGCGTTGTAGAAACATTCAAAGTAAATGGTCTTATTGCAAAAGACAATACGGTAACAGAGAAAGGTTTAATGGCTATACAGTTCTATTTAGATATGATAGAGCAAAAGAAGCCAGAATTAGAAAATTGTCAAACGGCTTATATGTCATGTAGTGAGGTGGAGGAATGGGAAAAGAAAAACGCTGCGGCTTCGGTAAGTTTTGACAGCGGAGGGGTAGTCGAGTTTCTCCCGATAGAAATGTTCTCAAAAGATGCTAAAATAGAAAAGGGAGGTGGCATAAAAGGTATGCTTATTTCAATGTGCGATTGCGCATGTGAAGATGAAATATCCGAAATAGTATCTTCAAATGATGAAATTCGTAAATTGAGAGATGCGCTTAACAAATATCTCGAAAGCTGAATACTTTTGGCTAAGAGTGGCAAAATGCACAAAATAAAATTGGGCTGACTTTGGAGCCAGCTTAATTATAATTTATACGCGAAAACATTAGCCGGATTATGTTAGCTCAATATTTAATGGTAGTCAGCGTTAAAAGATGTACTAATATCTTTATATTTAGAATATAATTCGATTTTATAAATATTATATGTTCCACGACCATTAAGTATAGACTTATCTACACTTTTATTTGCGGATTTAAATATAAAATAATAATTACCATAAGGGATTGTAGTTTTATATTTTCCCGTATTGTCAATCGTACAACTATATTTTACTTTATTTGATTTGAGAATATCAACCAAACATATAGCTAATTCACCTTCTCTCCTAATTTGTTCTTCAGCGGAAATGTAAAAGTCATATTCTTTTAATTTGGCTATTGCTTGTTCTTGCCCAACAAGTTCTTTCCATTTGATGTATTGTAACAAAGATTCATACCCCATTTGTATAGAGTCATTTTTTAATTCAATATCTTGTTTGAAATATTTACATGGTATAATATATAATTTTGCACCAATATCGGCTTTCGTACCTGAACCATTGTCGTAAGTTACAAGCCCATTTACAGATGAATAACTAATCTGTTTGTTCTGCGAATAGGAAGTAAAACACATAATAGTATAAAGCAAAAAGAATAATATATTTTTTTTCATTTCTTATGTAATTTATTTAATAAATATTTTATGTCATTCTTGAATCTTTTTATATTAAAACGATTTTCGGGAAAATCGACATAGAAGAAAAATAGCCATGTTGAAAATGGTAGTATGACTACATAAAATATAATCCAATGCCACCCAGTAACACTAAAGCAGATCAGAAGAATCACTACTATCCAAACTAAAACTCCTAACATATAATAACCTCTTTTATAATTAAATACAAAAGTATTAATAAATAAAATTATGACAAATGATATTTTTTATGTTTTTCAACATACATGTGGAACTAAAGCGAAGTTTGAGTATGATAATCTACTAAAAAATATTTTTATGGTATTATTTTCTATGATAATATAGAAAATACAACTATATTTGCGTTGAAATAAGATTAAAGTATAAGGCCATAGAGCTTGTTGTGGAGACTAAATATCTCTGCGGCAAGCTCTTTTTTTATATGTGTATATGAACGAACCGTATTCTATTTTGATGCAGAAAACTACCGAGAATGCTCCGGTCAAAGACAGCTTGGCGCATTTTGGGATTGTATGCACTGAATTTCCGTTCAAACCGGGTGGGGAAACGAAAGACTTACCAAAACGAGATTGGCCGGAAGAAGACGGTGAAGATACTTACATACCCGATAAGCTACCATTAAAAGCATACGACTTGGAGGCCGAAATGTGCTATAAAGGGGATTTAGGTACTGCATACGATAAAATTATGGCCTTTCAAAACTATCTCACGGGAGAAAATGGTGACGGTGCCACCTTGAAAATATATAACTCGCACACAGGTATCGGGCGGCAAGGACTTTACTTGCTGGAGGTTGGAGATTTTGAATTTAACAAGTCCAATATGGATGAAGTCTTGACCTTCCCGGTAAAATTCAGAGTAACTGATCCTCGAACTCAAATAATCCCCTCGTATAGTGTTGCGGAACCGACAAAGATAGTTGCATTGGTTGAAAAAGTATAGCTGTATGGCATGGAAGGTTTATGATAAAACTGGCAATACGGTACGTTGTACACTGAAAAGTTTGGAGTATAATGGTACATGGATGGGTGCATGTTTTGTGACAAGCACTCTGAAAAGTGCCGTACCCATTCTTTTTGAGATAGGTGATTATGTCATGTACCGTGGCGAGAAGTTTGAAATAAACTATGATCCTACGGCATTAAAAAAGGCGGCAAGAAAAACTTCGGGAGAAGCGTTTGTCTATGATAACGTAAAGTTCAACTGGCCGGGAGATGAATTGACGCGATGTGATTTTCTTGATTATGTGAAAAGTGATAATCAGATACACTTCACTTCTTTACCTAAGTTCAGTTTCTTCGCTTCGTCTATACAAGATTTGGCAGACCGTGTTCAAGTAAATCTTGACCGTATATATACCGGGGCACAAAAATGGACGGTTGTCGTACACCCTGAATATGTGAGCACTACCAACGTAAACATTGATGTGAACAATATAAAGGTATGGGGTGCGTTGGAGTTGTTCAATTCAAAATTTGGTGCGAACTTTGTTATTCGTGGCCGAACAATAACAATCGGTACTGCCGGTATTGCTGTGGGCAATATTTTCAAGTATGGACGTGGAAACGGTTTGTACGAAATTCAACGTACAGCCGATGCGGATCAACAGATTATTACGCGATTGCGTGCATACGGTAGTACAAGAAATATGCCTAACCGGTATTATAATAAGCTCTCAAACAGTTCTCTTACCAATTATTTGCCGAATAACATGGCCGTGGAAAATCTGATGTTACCTGATTTTCCTAAGACAACGCTTGATCCATATATTGACAGTAAGAATATTGCTGTGCTTGGCATTCGGGAAGGGAGTGTTTATTTTGACGGTACCGGTGGTTTGGAGGAAATATGTCCTTCAATGGAAGGTATGACCGCCGAACAGTTGAAAGATGCAGGTATTTATGTATCGTTGGATGCCGGGGATAATGGTAATCTTGACGAAGTGGCTGATGCTGAACAACTGACAGATGATGGTACAATGGATAGCCTGAAAGAAGGTGAAGATGTCCCACCTTTTACAATAACGCTAAAAGATGTTGGTTTCAATATAAACGATTATCTGACTTCTGAAACAGCCACCATTAGCATGAAAAATGGCATGTGTGGTGGCCGGGATTTTGAAATAACCAAATGTGAGAAGAAGGGCAATAAATATGTGCTGACTTGTAACCGTGTATATGATGAAAGTCTGAAATTATATTTCCCATACAAGGATTACAATATAAAGTCCGGTGACAAGTTTGTCCTGCTTTATATTGGTATGCCGGACGTTTATATTCAGGCCGCTTCACAACGGTTGCTTGCTACCGCGAAAAAATATCTTGCAAAGAATGACTATGTGCGCTATTCGTATGAACCGAAGGTGGATGATATATTCATGGCACGCCAACATGATGAAGCTGTTGCAAGGGGGGAAGCAAGCATACATGATACTTTGAAAGAAGGGGACTTAATGCTATTCACTGATAGTGATCTTGGTATTGAAGGTAGCATCATTATTGATACCCTTATTATCAAAGAGGGAGAAGATATGATACCGAAGTACACTATGACACTTCGGGAGGAAAAGGCTGTTGGATCGCTTGAAAAAATCCAAAATCAGATAGACTCTATTGCAGGTGGTGGGCAGGGAACCGGTGGCTTGAATACCCAACAGATACAGTCTATCATCCGTTCACTGGGCAATCAGCTTTTTCTTTCGCGCACCCACAATGATACGGCAGCTGGGCTTATCGGCTTCTTAGCCGGTGCTATCTTTGGTGCAAGCGGTTTTGCAGAGGGTTTGACCGGCTTTGGGGCGAAAATAGACAGCATGGGACGTGGGTATATGGAAAGCCTCACGTTACGCAGGTTTTTAGAGGTGCCGGAATTGCGTTTTAACCGTGCTGAAATTGTGCTTGGTGACAAATGGCGTTCTCCCGGTGCTGGAATTATAGAGAGTGTTGAGCCTGATTATGATGCTGACGGTAACTTGCTACGTTCCGGGACGATAAGTTTGAAATTACAAGACGGTGAAATAGGTGCTGTGGCTGTGGATGATATTTGCATGGGGTATTTCCATGACTATGAAACGCCGGGGAATAATGCGGTATCTGATATAGATGATAGCCGTGGCAACCGTATGTTTGCCGGTTTCTGTACAATCTATTTTCGTATTACAGAAATATTGGATGCCGGAACAAACAAAAGGTTTCGCTATGTGCTTCGTGGTGTTTCTGATCGTTGGCAATATTCTTTCCATCCGTGTGAGGCTTTGCATTTTGTCGCTTATGGCAACTTTACAAACAAGGAACGCCAGACTTCCGCTTATGAGACGAGGACATACCGCCGTTTCTTGGTAGGGGTAAATGACTGGGAGTTTACAAAGAGTATGGTTGCAATGCAGGATGGGGATTTGAGCAATCTCAACATCTTCGGGTTGGATATGACCGGTTATTCTGCTTATCTGAATAACATTTATATGACCGGCACAATCGAACAGTTACAGATAGATGCACCGGTACGCATTGAGATTGATACACAGGGTGATAATTTTCTTGCTTATGGTGAATCAATGGAAATTACCTGCAAGGTCTTCAAAGGTTGGGAGGATATTACTGACACAGTTAGACAATGGACTATCCGAAGGGATAGTGGAGATACTGCCGATGATGAGGCTTGGAATATCAAGCATAAAGATTTCAACGGTTCAATAACGATATATAACACAAAGGAAATTAGTGATTTAGGAAATAATTCAGTAACGATAGCAAGTACCTTGTTTACCATAACGGCAACGAACGATGTTGCATCAGTAGAAGCAATTGTGACAATATGATAGAGAGTGAAAAGAAAAGAATCAGGAAAGAGTTTCAACCGCTTACCATTGCAGTAAGCTTGAAGATAATGACACCGAACAGTCCGGCCAATCAGGTCTATAATCCGGTGGCAAATGAATATGATCCTGACCGTGGAGTTACTCCGCTGGTGATTTTACCGGAAGTCATAGCGAATGCCGCTGACGGTAGTTGGGATATGCCTTATGTCAATTCCTTATTGGCAGAAATGAACTGGTTTGTTAATGGAAAAAATCTTTCTGCAATCAGTTCTTGGAATGGGAAATACAGTATAGATACGGTTGGAGATACACGCGGCGCCATTACCATAAGTAGAAATGTGGCTCCGGGTGAAAGTTTTGAGTTGTATTTTGAAGGTCTGATAGCTGATACCCGGCTTGGGGTGAATATTCCCGTTAAGACTGACTCTATCATGTTGACAACGGTAGATAAGAGTGAAGACACATACGGTTTGTCTATCGGGGACAGTCAGATAATCCAGTACAATCCATTTCTTGACAAACTCTTGTTGTATGATTACAAGGTAGCCAACAAATTGATTTCCGCATCTACGGCCAATAAGAATGCGGCTTTGGATGAAAATTCATACGAGCGCACCATTCCACTTATGGTAACAAAGGGAGTGAATAAAATAACTACCGGATATACGATTGAACTTTATCAGGTAAACAGCATATCCAGTCAAACGAGGCTGACTACTGCAAATCACGAAATTGTGGCTTTGTCTTTAACCGGACTGACAATGGATTTGCGTTTGATTGAGAAAGGTGATTACTTGCTGTTGGCGAAAGTCGGTGGAAAAGAGGTTGCAAGACAGCAATTTTCCATCAATCGTGTTTATCCCAAATTTACGTGCATACCGGCAAGTCAGGCTTCCATCAATCCTGACGAAATTTTGCATAGAAATGTAGCGATGGTACAGTGGAATGGCGAAATTGTACCGATACCGGCACCGATTATCCGCATGGTATGGTTTACGGATAGTGCAAACAAGACTGGGGTACAGTGGCAGGAAGGGGAAAAAACAGTGATAATGTTGGATGGAACCGGTATTGGCGAAACCTATCTTGATGATTGGTTGGATGTGTACATTAAGGCCGAGCAAAAAAAGGCTTTCTCTGTATTGACAGATGGGACAAATGAATATACGGACAGTAACGGGAACATATATATAAATAATTGATATGAGGTATGTTGTAGCAAATAAGGAAAAGGCTTTGGATGCCGGGGTGCTGTTATTGGGGCACTTGGTAAAAGAAGAGTCCATAATCTTGAATGAGAAGGAAGTAATGTGTTTATCCTCTCTTGATGGAGGGTTGGAAGATAGAATACTGTTGTTGGACGGTATCGTTTATACTAATACAAGCATGAATCAAATTATATCAGAAGGAGGTTGGGAATATGGCAGAAAATTATAGTGCCCAAAATAGCATCACGATTAAACGTCTTCGTTCCAATGACAGCCTGATGCTGACTTTTGAAAATAATGGCATTCCATTGTTTCAGGCCGTAGATGAAGAAAGTGGGGCTGTCTCTCCTGATTGGAGTGTGGCCGCAAATCAGCCGATACGGACACCTAAAGTAACTTCGGCGCGTGGGTTAGCAGTCAGTTTGTCAGGCCATAGTTGGACTTACAACGGGGTGGCTTTAAATTTTAATGGTGCTGAAAGTGGAGGTTGGAAAAAAGACAGTACGGGTAAATTTTCTTTGAATACTGGTACCGGCGCCATTAAAATTATCGGAAACTTGGCGAGTAAAACGAATGTTGCAGGAGATACATTGACTTATTCGTGTGTCGCTTCTACGGCAGGTGTTGAATATAATTTGACTGGTGAGCTACCTATTGCCATTCAGAACATGGGAGCCAGTTCTTATTATCTTGCTATTCTTGCAAGTACCGAGCAGCTAACAAGTAAAGTAACAAGTTGTACTCTGACTACCAAGCTGTATGCCGGTGCCAATGCCATTACCGATTACTATATAAAATGGTATAAGGACACGGCGGCTTGGACTGATAAGAACGGACAGAAAAGTGTAACTGTTACCCGTGGTGATGTGGACGGTACCCAGTTATTCATAGCAGAAGTTTATCAGTCTTCAAGTGCTTCACAACCGATAGCACGTGCCGGGGTACGTATCATTGATACGGCAGATGAATTTCAAATTGTATGTTATATAACTTCTTCCAACAAAGAGGTTGATACCGGACAACCCGTTACAGTAAGTGCCAAGATTGTAAATATGACAACTGGATTAACTTATACTCCCACTTCCGCATCATGGACTATGGATGTGATGGATAAGGAAAACTGGAAGAGTTTGAAACATTCTACAACAAATTCTATATCTGTAACAACAACGGAAACTGACAGAAACGGGACTCAATATGATGTTGATGTTTTGGCAGAATGTCATTTTAATTAACATAAAAACAAAATAATATTATGGCAACTAAAGGATTAGGAAATGAAACATTGGTGACCTCCATTCTGCGTTCCAATACAGTATTGGTGGAAGTTGGTGGTAGTGTTAGACGCATTACCATAGAAAACTTCATGAATGCTATCAATAATGGTGACGAACAAATGTTGAGGCAAGTGGCTTGGGGGATTCCAATCAAACAATCAATCCAAAGTAGCACAAACTATGGTGTGATAGGTAATACAGCCGCATGGACAGAATACAAGTTGTATTGTGGCCGTTATCTCGTAACGAATGATGGAAGGGCTGCTAAAATGTCCCCTACCAATAGTGCGGTGTTTGCTGATGGTACTGCGGTGGATGAAACCAAAGGGCATGTGATGTGGATAGGGCCGCGTTTGTATTATCGTGTACAGACTGACAGTGTAAGTGGTGTACCGATCTTATGGCTCTCCATGCTACCTATTGGCGGTGAGTTTATCGGTGGGGCAAACGGTGGAATGTATAATTGTATCGGGGCATATAAAGGCTCCATGTCAGGTAGTGCACTTGTCTCACGTTCAGGAGTTGCACCGGCAGGCAGCAAGACGATCAACGCATTTTGGACTGCTGCACAAGTAAATGGTAAGGAATGGGGGCTGACTGATTACGATCAGCGAAAACTTATTATGATGTTGGGACTGTCCCAATATGGAGATACCAATATTCAAGCCAAACTCGGTTATGGTGTAGGTGGTAGCTCCAGTAAAGATTTGTGGGCTGCTGCGGCAGCTTTGAAAACTGGTGCAACAAAAAGTCTCGGTGACAACTGGGGTAAAATTGCTATTTCTGTGGTGAATGGAAGTAATACTGGGGTGGATTGCTCACGGGTGAACATGATGGGTATAGAAGATCCTTATAGATCGGAAGAGCACAC
>OKXG01000155.1_pt1 | contig 25640 bp, 27 predicted proteins | sample 1607631 | NCBI WGS metagenome assembly OKXG01 (sample SAMN02674607, study PRJEB24791) | human gut metagenome, SKBSTL069 | isolation source: stool | host: Homo sapiens | place: USA | reverse complement strand
AGCTGCGCAGCAAGCTCAAGGAGCTGGGCTGCACCGCTCAGTTTGTGGGCAAGCTGGATAATCTGGCATGGCTTTTGAACCTGCGCGCCATGGACATTGAGTGCACTCCCTATGCCATGGCCTACTGCTATGTGACCCGCAGCCGCGCGGTACTCTTCATCAACACGGCCCGCGTCACCCCGGAGGCAAAGGCAGAGCTGGAAGCCAACGGCGTGACGCTGGCCGACTACGACAGCATTCTGGACGTGATGGCTGCCGAGACCGAGCCGCAGACTGTGCTGGCAGAAAGCGCTACCGTGAACTACGCCGTGTATCAGGTGCTGGAAAATAACCCCGCCCTGACCGTGAAGGACGCCGCCGACCCCCTGCTGGCCATGAAGGGTGTGAAGAACGAGGTGGAGCTGGCACACCTGCGCGAGTCCCATCTGCGGGACGCCGTGGCTATGGTGCGGTTCCAGATCGAGCTGGAGAACCGTCTGGCTTCCGGCGAACAGCTGACCGAGCTGACCGTGGACGAGATCCTGCACAAGTACCGCAGCGCGGATGATAAGTTCCTTGTAGAAAGCTTTGGTACCATTGCAGCCTACGGCGGCAACGCAGCCATGATGCACTACCACGCCACCCCGGAGGATCACGCCGTCTTGCAGCGCAAGGGCTTTTTGCTGGTGGACAGCGGCGCTACCTACATGGACGGCACCACCGACATCACCCGCACCTACCCGCTGGGCGAGCTGACCGAGGACGAGCGGCTGTTCTATACTTGGACGCTGCAGTGCCACATCGACATCGCCAAGGCCGTCTGGCTGGATTACTGCGACTGCCACATGCTGGACACCATCGCCCGCGAGCCGCTGTGGCGCCACCTCATCAACTACCGCTGCGGCACCGGCCACAGCGTCAGCTTTGTGGGCAACGTCCATGAGGGCCCCCACGCTTTGAACGGCCGCAACACCACCCTGATGCGCCCGGGCATGATCGTCACCGACGAGCCCGGCGTATACGAGGCCGGAGAAGTGGGCATCCGCATTGAAAACGAGATCGAGTGCTACCACAAGGCCGACAACCAGTACGGCACCTTCCTTGCCTTCCGTCCCCTCACCTTTGTGCCCATCGCCACCTCTCCCATCGTGCCCGGCGTGCTGGACAAAGAGCAGGTCGCATGGCTGAACGATTACCACCGCAAGGTGTTCGAGCAGCTGGCACCCCGCCTGACCGAGGACGAGCGCGCATGGCTGGCTGAGAAGTGCGCCGCCATCGGCTGCTGAAAGCAGCTGCCGCTTGTGCGTTGAAGTGTAAACTGCTATAAAAAATCCGAACGGTCTGAATCCTATATGGCACAGGGTTCAGATCGTTTTTTTGTAAAATATCTCTTTACGGCAAAACGTTCCTTGACATTATCGGTTTTATCCGATAAAATATAGATAGAAAGATTCGGTGTGAGGATGTAAAAATGCGGGGATATGATGTTGACTTCTTCATAAGGGAGAATGGCGATTGCCCGGTAAAAGAGTTTTTGCTCTCCCTTGACAAAAAGATGCGGGCAAAGCTTTTGGTGGAACTCGACCTGCTGGAAGAAAACGGTCCCCAGCTCAGAGAGCCCTATTCAAAGCATCTTGAGGACGGGATCTTTGAGCTTCGGGCAAAGCAGGGGTCGGACATCACGCGCGTGCTGTACTTCTTTTTTGTAGGAAAGAAAATCGTCCTTACAAACGGATTCACAAAGAAAACCCAGAAAACACCCCGCGCTGAGATAGCGACCGCGAAAAAATACCGTGCGGAATACATAGAGCGAAAGGAGAGTCTCTCATGAGTGATTTTAGAAAATTCCTTGATGAACAGCTTGAGGACCCGGAGTTCAAGGCTGAATGGGACGCTTTGCAGCCGGAACGCGCACTGGTTCAGGCCATGATCGATGCACGCAAACGCACCGGCATGACGCAGCAGCAGCTGGCAGAAAAAACCGGCATCTCTCAATCCGACATCAGCAAATTCGAAACAGGCGGCGGCAACCCTTCCATCAAGACCTTGCAGCGTCTGGCGGCAGGCATGGGAATGATCCTTCAGGTTGAGTTCAAGCCTGTCACAAGCGCCCACTGAGCTGCGGACACGTTTCCGTTTTGACAGACATTGTTTTTGAAAATTGCGGTAGATCGTCTACCCTGCAAAGGAAACCAAACCATGATCTTTCACATTGCGATATGCAGCCCGGACGGGGCGCTGCGCAGCAGGCTGGAGCACCAGTGCATGGAGTTCTTCGCCCGGCGGGAGGACGCCTGCATCGTGGAGCAGCTGCAAAGCCCGGAATCGCTTTTGCAGCAGGATGCCGCCGGGCTGCGGTACGAACTGTACCTTATCGAGCTTGCGGCGGTAGCCCGGCCCGAAGGGCTTACAGCGGCGGCAGAGCTGCGCCGCCGGGGCCGCCGCGCGCCGCTGGCCTTTGTGGCGCGCACCCCGGCCCACGCATACAGCGCCTACCGGGTGGACGCCATGCAGTATCTGCTGCAGCCGGTGCACCAGACGGAGGTCTCTGCCCTGCTCAAGCGGGCGGTGGAGCCGGAATACGGCCCCACCCTTACCGTGACCACCGCAGACGGCGTGCGGGCGCTGGCCTATGCCGAGCTTGAATACCTGGAGTGCACCCACCATATCGTGCACTTCCACCTGACCACCGGGGAGGATGTGGCTTCCCTCTCGCTGCGGGTGCCCTTTTCCGCCGTGGCGCAGCCGCTGTTGGCAGACGGACGCTTTGTGCAGCCGCACCGCTCCTATGTGGTCAATCTGGAAGCAGTGCAGCTGCTCTCCCCCGGCGAGGTACGGATGCGCAGCGGGGCACGCATTCCCATCCCCCGCGGACGGGAAACCGCCGTCCGGGAAGCCTTCTGCGCCCGGTTGGGATAAAAGCAAAAGCCGCTGCACATTCGTGCAGCGGCTTTTTGCTTAATGATTTATTCTTCCTTATCCCGGGGCTTTTTGCGGCGGGCGTGCTTTTTGGGCTTTCGCCGGGGCTTTTTGCGGGAGGGCTCGGGCTGGACAGAGGCATCATTCAGGCGGGACACGGCATCCAGCAAAGCGCCCTGCAGGCTGTCCGAGGGCACACCGCTTTCCGAAAAGGCGAACAGGAATTTGTAGATCTGGGGCTGCAGCTCCTCGTACAGTCCAAGGCGGGTGTACACCTCCTTGAACAGCTGAAAGACCTGCGTTTTGTTCTCCACGATCCCGCGCAGGTCGATCTGGGTGTGGCAGATGCTTTTGGGGTTCTGGATATAGTGATACCCGGCATCGGGGATGGAAACGAACACCTCCGCGTGTTCGAGATACCCCATGTTGAAGAGCAGATCCTCCGCCCAATGGACATCGGGCGCAAAGCCAAGCTGGTTTTCCGCGATGATCTCCCGGCGGTAGAGTTTGTTCCACAGCACGCCGTAGTAAAAGGAGGCGGGCTGCTGCATCAGGCGGCGGGCGTAGTCCTCCCGGCTGTAAACGCCCTGCGGCAGAAAGCCGTACTTGTGCACCTCGGTCTTGGGCGCTTCCGGCTCGATGCCCAGCGATTCCTGCAATGTTTCCAGCGCGTGCCCGGTCTTGCTGGAGTTGGAGGGGATCACCATCCAGTACGGGGCGATCACTAGATCCGCGCTGTGCTGCAAGGCGGCCTGCACAAGGTTCTGGGTGTAATCGGGGTCCAGAACATCATCGCTGTCCGCAAACTGGATATAGTCGCCCTGCGCAAGGGCAAGCCCGGCGTTCCGCGTGCGGGAAACGCCCTCGTTCTCCTTATCCACCACCACGAGACGGGGATCCTTTGCCCGGAACTGCTCGCAGATGGCAAGGCTGTCGTCCGTAGAGCCATCATTCAGCACGATGATCTCCAGCTCCTGATAGGTCTGGCTGCAGATGCTTTCCAGACAGCGGGAAAGCCCCTTCTGGGCGTTGTACACGGGCACGATGATGCTGACGAGCGGATTCGTCATGACAGGGCCTCCTTTTTCACGACAGGATTTGAGTATTATTATTATCATACTCCTGCGCCGCCCGGATTACAAGAGCGCTGCGCTGGGAAATATTACACCTGCGCCCAGTCCAGCGCGGTCCAGTCCGGCAGGAACTGGTCGCATACCCGGCGCAGAGCAGGGGCATCGGCGGCGCTGGAGACGTCCTGAATGCCTACCAGATAGAAGCCGGCATCGTGGGCAGTCTGGGCGGCGTAAATGGCGTCCTCGCACACGGCGCACCCGGCAGGGCTTGTGCCGCCAAGGCGGTGCAGCGCCTCCATAAAGGGGGCGGGGCTGCTTTTGCTCATCGCGCCCCGTGCTTCGATGTAAAAATCAAAGTATTCGTCGATGCCAAGGCGGGTCAGCACGGCGCGGCACTGGCTGCTCCATGTGTTGGAGCACACGCACATCCGCGCGCCCTCGGCCCGCAGCCGGGCAAGGGTGTCCCGCACGCCGGGCTTCAGCTCCACCTTTTCGTACAGCTGGGCGATCACCTCGCGCATCACGTCCAGATAGCCGTTCCTGTCCAGCGGCAGCGCATACTCCCGGATGAGGTACTGTGCGCCGTCCTCCATGCCCATGGTCAGCAGGGTCTCGTGCAGGTCTGCCTTCGGGGTGCGGCCAAAGCGCGCCAGCAGCGCCTCCGGGGCACCCTCCCATACCACCACCATGCTGTCGGTCAGGGTGCCGTCCATATCAAAGATCCATTGTTTGCAGTGCATACTTTCCTCCTGTTGTGCGCCCCTCCGGGCCGCAGTGATACACGTCTCTGGCTAGTATAGCACGAAACTTTCACAGGAAAAAGGCATCATCCCCGAAAAAACGGGAGAATTTTATCCCAAAGTATGGTATAATTATAACAATTTTAGAAAATACCGGGAACGTGCACGGGAGGGCTTGATATGGAACGCAGAGATCCCACGCAAAAGGCGCTGGTGCTGGCAGGCGGCGGCGCGCGCGGCAGCTATCAGGTGGGCGTCTGGCGGGCTTTGATGGAGCTGGACTGGCATCCGCAGATCATCACCGGCACCAGCGTGGGCGGGCTGAACGGTGCCATGTTCGTGCTGGACCGTTACGAGACTGCCCGGGATATGTGGCTGACCATCCGCAGCCGGGATGTGATGGAACTGCCGGAGGAAAACGCAGACCTTTCCGCCCTGCACCAGTTTCTGCGCCGGGTGGTAAAGGAAGGCGGCATGGACGTGACCCCGCTGGAAGAGATCGTGGAGCGGGTGCTGGACGAGGACGCGCTGCGGGCAGCGCCTATCCGGTTCGGCATCGTGACGGTGGAGCAGCGCGGGCTGCGCCCCCGGGAACTGACGCTGGAGGATATCCCCGCCGGGCAGGTGCGGGACTACCTGATGGCTACGGCGGCCTGCTTCCCCGCCCTGCAGGCGCGGCAGATCGACGGGGTAAAGTTTCTGGACGGCGGGTACAGCGATAATATGCCCACCGGCCTTGCCAAGACCATGGGGGCAGAGGAGCTGGTCTGTGTGGACCTTGAGGGCGTGGGCATCACCCGCCCCAACCTGACCGGTCTGCCCACCACCATGATCCGCAGCTACTGGGAACTGGGCGATATCCTCCACTTCGACCCTGACACCGCAAAGCGCAACATCGAACTGGGTTACTACGACACCCTGCGCGCCTTTGGCCGCATCCGGGGCTGTGCCTACGCGGTGGACAGCGGTGCGGACAGCAGCGCCGATGCCGAAGCCTTCCGCGCAGCCTTTGACGCGGTGCAGAAGGAGGTGCGGGAGAAGTACCCCGTCACCCTGACCGCAGATGCCGCTTTGCTGCTGGCGCGGATGAAGGACGACCAGCTTGCCCCGCTGGAAGCCGCCGCCGAGGACGCCGGGGTGGATCCCACCCACTTCTACACCACCCGGACGCTGGCTAAGGCGTTTCTGGCGGCGTGTGATAAAGACCGCATGGAAAGCTTTGCCCCGCTGTTTACGGGCAGCAGCACCGCCGGGCAGGCAGCGCTGGCCGCGTTGCTGCCCAATACATTCTTACAGGCGCTGGTGTGGCGCACTTTGACCGCATCGGCTTTGCCGGAGGTGACAGAAGATGAAGGTTTATAAAGGCGTATCCGCTTCCCCGGGGCTGGTGCTGGGTCAGGTGAGCCGACTGGAACATCATGTGGAGACCTTCAGCCACGGGCCTTTCAACCCGGAGCGGGAGCTGCGGCTGCTGGCAAACGCCGTGCACACGGCGCAGAACGAGCTGGACTCCATGGCGGAACGCGCCGCGCCCACCGAGCAGGCCATCTTTTTGTTCCAGAGCATGATGCTGGACGACGAGGGCATGATGAACGAGGTGCGTTTTTGCATCAATGCGGGCATCAGCGCTTCGGCGGCGATGCATCAGGTGGGGCAGCGCTACGCCGACCAGCTTGCCAACATGAAGGATAACCCCTATATGCAGCTGCGCAGCGTGGATATTCTGGACGCCACCCGCCGGGTGATCAACATCCTGACCAACCGCCCCCGGGTGTGGCTGGCGCTGGATCATCCGGTGATCCTTGCCGCCGACCGGCTGATGCCCACCGACCTGTTCAGCGTGCCCTCCGGCATGATCTTGGGCGTCATCACCGCAGAGGGCAGCGGCCAGAGCCATGCCGCCATCATTGCCCGGGCAATGAACATCCCGGGCATCGTGCAGGTGGGCAAGGATTTTCTGGACGACTGCGACGGACGCACCGTCATTCTGGACGCAACCAACGGCAACTGCATCCTTGACCCGGACGCCGTCGCCCGCCAGCAGGCAGAGGCCAGCATCTGTCAGCTCCAGCGCGAGGACGCGGAGATGAAGCAGCTGCACAGCCTGCCGGATGAAACGCGGGACGGCGAACCCTTTGAGCTGCTGGCCAACTGCTTCGGCCCGGAGGATATCGACACCGCCATGCAGTCCGGTGCAAAGGGCGTTGGGCTGCTGCGCAGCGGCTACATGATGCTGCCCGGGCGCATTCTGGACGAACAGGAGCAGTATTTCTTCTATTGCTCCTGTCTGGCAGCGGCAAACGGCTGCCCGGTGACCGTGCGCACCTTCGACTTTGGCTCCGACCGCACCGTGGCCGATGCCAATCAGGGGCCGCAGTCCTCTAAACTCGGCCTGCGCGGCATCCGCAACAGCCTGCGCCAGCCCCAGCAGTTCCAGACCCAGATCTGCGCTTTGCTGCGCGCAGCCGCCCGGGGCCCGCTGCGGGTGATGTTCCCCATGGTGACCGAGGTGGAGGACTGGGACGCCGCCATGAGCATTGTGGAGCACTGCCGCCAGAGCCTGCGGGAGCGGGGCGTGCCCTTTAACGAAAACACCCAGTTCGGCGTGATGCTGAGCATCCCCGCCGCCTGCCTGACCGTGGAGGACTTTATAGCCCACGGCTGCGATTTTCTGGTCATCGGCACCAACGACCTGACCCAGTACACCCACGCCGCCGACCGGGAGCTTGCCAGCGCAGAGCACTACTACCGCCCCGCCAGCCCGGCCATGAAAAAGCTGATCACCATGGTGATGGATGCCGCGGGTGCGCACCACGTCCCGGTGACCATCTGCGGCCTTGCCGTGGGCAACCCCGCCAACACGGCGCAGTACCTGCACCTTGGTCTGCGCAGCTTCTCGGTAAGCCCCCAGAACCTGCTCAAGGTAAAGCGAGCCCTGCTGGACACCGATGCCCACCCGGACGCAGGGGAAAAGGACTGAGGGCGCTTTACAAAACGTAATATAATGCAAAATAATAAGAGGCTGTTGCACAAAACCCTGTGCAGCAGCCTTTTTCGCCATACAAACATTTTTGTTGTAACGAACAAAAAAGTATGCTACAATAAAAATACCGCCTGAAAAGGCGGTAGACTAGGTGTTGCCTGCATTGCAGGTGGTCATGCTTCCGTACCCGGCTCGCAAAACTCGTTCTTCGGAATGAATCAGGCGCAACGCCGGGAAAGGAACTTTTTTGAGAATTTGTGATCTTCCCGGAGCCTGACGGCAAAGGGGGGATGCCCTATGACGCTGCTGGAAACCTTGGCCTTGGCAACGCTTATCGTTACCGTGGTCTACGAAACGGTTGACGTTACGTTAAAAGTTTTACAGTACATCGAGAGCAAGCAAAACAAAAAAGATTGACCGCCACAGTTTTCCCGACTCAAACGGCCAATCTTTTCTGATTGTCTAGGGTATGGAAGCTGACCGTTGCCGGGCAGCACCTTTTCTGTTCTCAGTATAATCATTCCGGGCGTATTTGTCAAGCAGATACGTCCTTTTTTATGTTTACTCCAGATTCCCGGTCAGGGTCATGACGGCGGAGAGCACCGCCAGCGGGGCGGTCTCGCACCGGAGGATGCGGGGGCCAAGGCCTACCGTTTTTGCCCCGGCTTTGGCGGCCATTTCGGCTTCCTCGGCGGCAAAGCCGCCCTCTGCGCCGGTAACAATGGCAAGGCGCAGCTTCTGCCCGTCGGCGGGCTTTGCTTCGGCCAGCAGCTGGCGCAGGGGTGCGCCGCCGCACTCGTAGCAGAACAGCACCAGATCGTACTGGTCAAAGCTGCGGCACACCGCCCCGAAGTTCGGCAGCGGCAGGGCTACGTCCGGCAGAACGCCCCGGCCGCACTGCTTGGCGGCTTCCAGCGCAATGCGGTTGTAGCGCTCGTTCTTCTGCTCCTCTTTTTTGGGGGCGGCCACGCAGTAGCGGCTGAAAAAGGGCACGATGTGGGCAGCGCCCAGCTCTACCCCGTGTTTGATGATCTGTTCCAGTTTGTCCTGCTTGGGGTAGCCCGCCAGCAACGTCACCTCCACGGTGGGCTCGGCTGCGCTGGGGTAGCCCGGCTCTACGGCAAAATCCACCCTGTCCTCCCCAAAGCCGGTGATGGTGGCGGTGTACTCCACGGCGCTGCCGTCGCAGAGGATGACGGTATCCCCCGGCTTTGCCCGCATCACCCGGGCAAGGTGATGGGCATCCGCCCCCCGCAGGGTGGCGGTGCCGTCAGAGATCTCGGTGGTAAAGTAGCGGTGCGGCATACTGTGCGCTCCTTCTCATAATGTATGGATATCAGGCCTTTTTGCAGACGATGCACTCCCAGCCGCGCTTTTCCTTGACTTCCACGACGGACAGACCGGCTTTTTCCAGCCCGGCGATTACCTCGTCCTTGCGGCTGTCGATGATGCCGCTGGCAATAAAGGTAGCACCCTCGGCCATCAGGCCGGGCACGGCGGGTGCAAGGCTGAGGATAGCGTTGGCCACGATGTTGGCGGTGATGATGTCATAAGTGCCGCTGGCTTTATCGGACAGGTCGCCCACCAGCACGGTGAGCTTATCCTGCACGCCGTTCAGGGCTGCGTTCTCCCCGGCGGTGCGCACCGCCACAGGGTCGATGTCCACGCCCTCGGCGCTGGCGGCGCCCAGCTTGAGGGCGGCAATGGCAAGGATGCCGCTGCCAGTGCCGATATCCAGCACCCGCTCGCCGCCGCGCACCTGCTCGTCCAGCGCTTCAAGGCAAAGGCTGGTGGTCTCGTGACCGCCGGTGCCGAAGGCAAGGCCGGGGTCAAGGATCAGCTTGACCCGGTCGGTGTCGTACTGCTGCCACGAGGGCACCACAGCCAGACGGCTGCCGATCTCCATGGGGTGGTAGTATTTGCGCCAGCCGTTCTGCCAGTCCTCCTGCTCCACGCCCTCAGTCTCCACGGTGTAGGGGATGCCGGCAGCTTCCATGCGGGCGGCGATAAGCGCCAGCGTTTCCACCTGAGAAGCGCCCGGCTCCAGATACAGATGGATGATCACGGTATCCCGGGGCTTGTCCAGCAGCTCCTGCTCGATCAGATCCACGTGGGCGATCTCGGCCACCTGCTGCTCGATGTCGCTGTAATCCTCGATGTAGATGCCGCCCTCGGCGATCAGGGTAGCAACGGCTTCGGCGTTTTCGGCATCAGCCTTGGCCACAGTCAGGCGGATATCGGTCCATTCCATAAGGCATTCTCCTTTTACGTTGTATCCATGCCGCCCGGCGGGGCAGATGGAAAAAAGTTCTCTTATCTGTATAGTACCCGATTCTGCGCTGGGATGCAAGCATTTGGACAAAATAGACATAAAAAGAAAAGATTTTTCAGCACTTAAATCAGAACGCGTGCAGAAAAAACAAAAAATACTGACAAGCGTACCGTTAAACAAGGACTTTTGGTGCATTTTAATAGAAAAAAGAAAAAACCACTTTCTTTTTTTGCAAAAATATGTTACTATTCTGTTACGGAACTATGGACAGCCTGCAACCAGAGACTGTCTGTAACCACAAACATTCTTTAAGGAGGAATGTGTCTTATGATGAAGTATCTCCAGAAACTGGGCAAAGCTCTGATGCTTCCCGTCGCTGTGCTGCCGATCTGCGGCATCCTGATGGGTCTTGGTTATGCCCTCGCTCCGGGCGTTATGGGCGTTCCCGGTGCTGCAACCTCCGGTGCAGCTTACACCGTCGGCTTCCTGCTGGTCAAGGCAGGCGGCGCTCTGATCGATAACATGGCATGGCTGTTTGCCATTGGTGCCGCTGTCGGCCTGGCTGACAACGACGGTACCGCAGGTCTGGCCGGTCTGGTCAGCTACCTGATGATGCAGCAGCTGCTGAGCCCCGGCGTGGTCGGCATGGTGCGCACCCTGGAAGAGGGCACCGCTACCTACATTGCCTTCCAGAAGGTCGCCGGCAACTCCTTCATCGGCATTCTGGCCGCTGTTGTGGGTGCTGCCTGCTACAACAAGTTCAAGAATACCCAGCTGCCTGACTGGCTGGCATTCTTCTCCGGCAAGCGCTTCGTTGCGATCGCTACCGGTCTGATCTCCATTCTGGTGTCCGTTGTTCTGCTGTTCGTCTGGCCCGTCATCTTCGACGCTCTGGTCGCAATCGGCAACGGCATCGCCGGCATGGACGGCATCGGCGCCGGCATCTACGCCTTCCTGAACCGTCTGCTCATCCCCACCGGCCTGCACCACGCTCTGAACAACGTGTTCTGGTTCGATACCATCGGTCTGGGCGACCTGAGCCACTTCTGGGCTGGCGAGACTTCCGCTGATGTGGACTGGAGCCTTGGTATGTATATGTCCGGCTTCTTCCCCTGCATGATGTTCGGTATCATGGGCGCTGCTCTGGCTATGGTCAAGACCGCTAAGAACAAGAAGGCCGCTATTGGTCTGGTTCTGTCCGCTGCAATTTGCGCATTCGTCTGCGGCGTTACCGAGCCCTTCGAGTTCGGCTTCATGTTCCTGTGCTTCCCGCTGTACGTTGTGTACTCCGCTCTGTACGGCATCTTCACCATCATCACCTACTACACCGGTTTCCGTGCTGGCTTCTGCTTCTCCGCAGGTGCTACCGACCTGATCTTCTCTGCATCCCTGCCCGCAGCTGCTAAGACCTGGATGATCATTCCTCTGGGCATCGCAGCATTCCTGGTGTTCTACTTCGTGTTCTACTTCGCCATCACCAAGTTCGACCTGAAGACCCCCGGCCGTGAGGATGACGACGAGGAAGCTGAGAAGAAGGTCGTTCTGGCTAACAACAACTACACCGAAGTCGCTTCTGCTGTTCTGGCTGCTGTCGGCGGCAAGGAGAACGTGAAGGACGTTGGTTACTGCGCAACCCGTCTGCGTTTTGAGGTGAAGGATAACGCCAAGGTCGACGAGAAGGCTGTCAAGGCTGCCGGTGCTGCCGGTGTTATCCGTCCCAGCAAGAACGCTTGCCAGGTCATCATCGGCACCAAGGTGCAGTTCGTGTACGACGAGCTGAAGAAGATGCTGTGATCCTGCACTTCTCGAAAAGAATGAACTGCAAAAGTCTGGTTGATTTTGCAGTATGAACCGGGCCGCCGGGGGCGGGGTGCACAGCGCCCCCTCCCGGCGGCTCGCTTTTTATGCACGGCGGTACAATGTTCACACAAAAGGACTTTTGTAAAAACACCCGGCGTGCTATACTGGGTGAAAAGAAAAGAGAACGAGGTGTTTTGTATGATCCTTCAGAATGCACTGGTCTATACCCCGCGCCACACCTTTGAGCGCGGCACCATCATCATCCGCGATGGCCGCATCGTGCCCTTTGCCGCCCCGGAAGAGGGCGAAGAGGTGCTGGACGCCGAGGGGCTGTACGCCCTGCCGGGCCTTGTGGATATCCACTTCCACGGGGCAATGGGCAAGGATTTCTGCGATGGCACCGAGGAGGCCATCCAGACGCTGGCGGATTTTGAGGCCAGCAAGGGCGTGCTGGCCATCTGCCCCGCCACCATGACCTACCCCGAGGAGATCCTGAACAAGGTGATGGACGCCGCTGCCGCCCATAAAAACGGCAAGGGTGCCGACCTTGTGGGCATCAACATGGAGGGCCCCTTCATCAGCCCCAAAAAGGTGGGCGCACAGAACCCGGAGTATGTGCAGGGCGCAGACGCCGCCATGTTCCGCCGTTTGCAGAAGCGTGCAAACGGTCTGATCAAGCTGGTGGACGTTGCACCCGAAGAGCCGGGCAATCTGGACTTTATCAAGGAGTGCCATAACGAGGTGCGCATCTCCATCGCCCACACCTGCACCGACTACGACACCGCCGTCAAGGCCTTTGAAGCCGGTGCCACCCACATGACCCACCTGTACAATGCCATGCCCGGCATCACCCACCGTGCGCCCGGCCCTATCATTGCAGCCATGGAGCACGATGCCGAGGTGGAGCTGATCACCGATAACGTGCATATTCACCCCGCCATGGTGCGGTTCACCTTCAACACCTTCGGGGACGACCGCGTCTGCCTGATCGCGGACAGCGCCATGTCCTGCGGCCTGCCGGACGGCCAATACAGTCTGGGCGGACAGGCCATCACGGTCAAGGGACCCCGCGCCACCCTGACCGAGCACCCGGACACCATTGCGGGCAGCAACACCTGTCTGTACGACTGCATGAAGCGTGCCGTGCTGGAGATGAACGTGCCGCTGGAAAGCGCCGTCCGCGCCGCCAGCGAGACCCCCGCCAAGAGCATCGGCGTGGACAACGACTACGGCAGCCTTGCCGCCGGACGCTACGGCAACGTGATCCTTGCGGACAAGGAGCTGAACATCAAGGCCGTCATCCAGAAAGGAAACCGGATCGTATGAGAGAGCCTGCGTTTATCTGGCGGCTGCTCACCGGCCCGGAGCTGACCGATGTGTATCTGAACGAGATGCGCCGGGACTTTCCTGCCGGGGAGCTGAAGCCCCTGAGCATGATCCTGAACAGCGAAGCGGATGGCACTGCCCACACATGGGGCGTGTTTGACGGGGACACCCTTGCCGCCTATCTGCTGATGGTGCGTCCCGAGGGCTGCCGGATGAGCCAGCTGGATTATTTTGCCGTAGTGCCCGCCTACCGCGCCCACGGCATTGGGGCGCAGCTGCTGGCGCAGCTGCCCGCCCACGAGGACACCGCCGAGGCCATTTTAATTGAAGCCGAACTGCCGGAAAAGGCCGAGGACGCAGCCATGGCAGTGCGGCGGCTGGGCTTTTACGCCCGCTGCGGCGCGTGGGACACCCACTACACCGAGCATCTTTTTGACGCGTGGTTCCGCATTCTGGTGCTGGACTGCCCGGGCTGCGCGCCCCTTGCCCCGGAGACTGCAGTGGAAGCCCTGACCGACTGCTACCGCCGCACCATCAGCCCTACCCAGTGGCAAAAGCACGTGCAGTTCTTTGCCCCGGATGGCAGCGTGTGCGGCTGAGGGCAAAACGCACATAACCATAACATAAAAGAATGCCCGCCCACCGTGGTTTCCCACAGGTGGGCGGGCATCTTGCGGTCTATCGTTTGTGCGCTGTAAAAGCGCTCAGAGGGCGGCGGTCTGGGGTACCAGCCGGAAGAGCATTACGGGAAGCTCGCTGTTTGCAAAATCCAGCGTAAAGATGAGCTTGCCGTTCTTTGCTTCAAAAGGCAGCTCGGTCTGCGTGCCGTCCGGGGCAATGCGCACAAGCTTTTTGCCTTCCAGCAATCCGGCGGGCAGCGCAAGCCTTACCAGGCCGGTGGGCTGCGTCAGGCTGCCGGCAGTCTCAAATGCCACACTTAGGTATTCCCCGTTCGTCCGTGCGGTCACATCCTCCGCAGAAAGGCTGCCGCTGAGCGCCCACGCCGTTGCGGCGTCGATCTTTTCCAGCTGCGCGGCGTTTTCTGCCTGCCCGCACACGGGGCAGAAGGTCAGCATTTCGCCTTCCGCAGTGCGGAAAGTGAACTTCCGGCAATCAGTGCTGCCAGTGTGCGCGCAGCCCTGCCGCAGACAATCGGCGCTCTGAGAGCCGGTTTCGTTCGGGGACCATGCACCGAACTGGTGTCCCAGCTTATCGGTCGGGTCTGCGGTGTAGCTGTCTTTGCAGCGGGAGCAGGTAAAAACAGTATAGCCGTCTGTTTCACAGGTAGGCTCTACGGTAACAGCCTGATAATCATGGTTCAGTGCGGACAGCTCCGCATAGGTGGTATAGTTGCAACGGGAACAGGTGTCGTAAGCGTTCCAGCCGATTTCCGTGCAGGTAGGGGCTTTTGCATCGTGATGCACCAAATCATGGTTCAGTGCGGGCAGTTCCGCATAGGTGGTATGGTCACAGCGAGAGCAGGTGTCGTAAGCATCCCAGCCGATTTCCGTACAGGTAGGGGCTTTTGCTGCGTGCTGCTTCAAATCATGCTGTGCGGGCAATTCTTTGCGGGTGGTATAGTTGCAGTTTTTGCAGGCTTCGTAAGCATCCCAGCCCTTTTCCGTACAGGTGGCGGCTTTTGCTGCGTGCTGCACCAGAGCATGGTTCAGCGCGGGCAGCTCCGCATAGGTGGTATAGTCACAGCGGGAGCAGGTATCGTAAGCGTCCCAGCCCTTTTCCGTACAGGTAGGGGCTTTTGCTGCGTGCTGCTTCAAATCATGGTTCAGTACGGGCAGCAACGGAGTGGCAGAATAGTCGCAGCGGGAGCAGGTTTCGTAAGCCCAGCCCATTTGCGTACAGGTGGGGGCTTTTATCACGCGCTGCCTCAGATCATGTTTCAGCGCGGGCCGCTCCACATAGGTGGTATGGTCACAACGAGAGCAGGTTTCGTAAGCATCACAGCCGGGTTCCGTACAAGTGGGGTCTTTTGCTTTGTAGTACACCAAATTATGTTTCAGTGCGGGGATTTCTTGATAATCGGTATAGTCGCAGTTTTTGCAGGTGTCGAAAGCATCCCAGCCAATGTCGGTGCAGGTGGGGGCTTTTGCTTCGTGCTGCACCAGATCATGGTTATTTGAGTCTTTTTCGCCGTATTCCCCACCACACACCTCACAGACCGCTTTGGCGCTGCAGGTTGCTTTGCCACCGGTACACTTTGCAGTATCAACTTCGCGGCAGTAGTTCGTGCAGCTGCGGGTGTGCGTGCCGTTGCCGGCGGATGACCACTCGCCCCATGCGTGACCGCCGTAGTAACTCCCTCCACAAGTGGTGCACGTTCCCTTCGTGATGCAGGTCGCGTTGCTGTCGCCGCCGCAGGGTACGTTCTCTTCTTTTGCGCCGCAGTTGGGGTTCGTGCATTTGCGGGTGTGCGTGCCGTTGCCGTTAGGCTTCCACGCGCTCCATACGTGACCGGGAATATCGTATTCCGCGCCGCAATCTTCACAGATTTTGCCCTCGGTGCAGGTGGGACCTTGGGTACCGCCGGTATGTACCTGTAAATACGAAACATTGCCATCGTTGTGGCAGTTCGGGCATTCAGTTACATAAACCCTATGACTGTTCGAATCATATTTTCTGTATCCGAGGATCTCACGTGTCTCCATACTCCCACAGCGGGCGCAGCGCCTCTGGACTGTTTCTGCCGCTTTAACGTTTAACGCGATCCCCGGTATCAGGCACACCATTGCCAGCACCGTCAAACACCCGATCAGCCATTTTTTCATGTTACTCCCTCCTTGTCATCAAACCTTGTTATCCTTTCAGATCAAACTGCACGGACAGCGATGCAAGCACGGCATCTACCACCTTCCGCGCCTGGGCAAGCATATCGATCTCCGCCACAAAAGCGATGACCTGCTCGCGCTCCTGCGCGGGGACCTGCAGCGCACTCAGGCTCATGCTCAGGAACCGCCGTATTTTGCGCTCCAGCGTAAAGTAGGGGTCGCACCGCCGTGCCATGTAGCCGCGCATCATGCCAGCCGTGCCCAGCTCCATCTCGTAGAAATCGCACTCGGCGCACCCGGGCAGATACGCGCTGAACGCCGCCTGCAGCTCGGCCGTGGTGCTGCGGTGGATGATCTCCGCCGTGGCGGGGAAGGTGTACGCTTCCACATAGATATCCCGCAGATTCTCGCTCAGCTCGGTCATCGCCAGCTGCAAAGCCGTTTCCACCGCGTAGAGGTACACCGGCGAGGGGGCGTTTGCCGCCAGCGGCCTTACCGCGCCGAACTGCCTGCTGAACATCATGCCGATCAGCTCGGTCAGCACACCGTCCTTGGTGCGGAAAATATTCTGGAACGACCCGGCAGAAACATCTGCTTCCTTTAAAATTTCTGCCACCTTGGTGTTCGTGTAGCCTTTTTCCAGAAAAAGCCGAACACAGGCGGTCAGTATCCGCCGTTTTGCTTCTTTGCTGTCGTATCTGCGCGCCATTGGAAATCATCCTTTTCTATAATTGGTTTCTGACCCAATTATATATTGATTTTAAAATTGCGTCAAGTAAACTTTTCAGGGCGTATTTTGGGCAGGTTGACAAAATTTGAACTTCCCGCCGGTGTGCAAAAGTGTGCAGAGCCCCAGAAAATGAAAAATCCCACGAGGAATCTTACGATTCTTCGTGGGATTTTGGTGCGCTCGAGGGAACTCGAATCCCTGGCCCTCTGATTAAAAGAATCCAAGGTGCATCATTCGTCAAATTTCAAAAGCGCGAAGAAACGTTCATTTAATCGCATTATCGTAAAATTCACATTTGTACACACCGCATTATTTGCATACAGTGTAATGCTTTGCAACCGTTATCCAGCTATTCAGGTGTGCAAAAAGTGTGCCAAAATGTGCAGACGGGCAAAACAAAGCCCAATGGACAAATCAACCACCGGTTTTATGGCAGGGTTTAGGACATCCGAACAGACACCGTTTGATATAGAAATGAGGTTCACCATGAACAAACTGCTTTCCTGCCGCTTCAATATGGACACCAACCGGGTGGAAGCTCGGTTCGAGGATGGCACCACTCTTGCCATCGACTGCATCGCCGTGGAGGACGAGTACGGCAGCACCCCCGCACAGCGGGCAGAGCTGGACTGGCTGCTGTGCAACAGGCCGCTGGAGTACGCACAGCTTGTGCTGGGAGGAGAGATGGAGCACTATCTCTCGCTGGGATGCGACCACGGCAGGCTGGAAGATTAAGTCCCTATAAAGAACACGATGCCCACCGACCTATGGTTTGCCATAAGCTGGTAGCATCGCTTCTTATCCATAAGCAACTCGCTCTTTTCGGCTAACGCTTTTTTGTAAATGTTTCCCTTGCAGAATTTTTCCAGATTCTCTATAATAAGAAAGAGCTTTATAAATCTTCTTTCAAATGTTGAATCTGCTCTTGGAGGTGAGTAAGCCCATGACCGGCAGCGGCGCAAATAACCGTGATGTTAAAAAAATCAACCGCATCCGAACGATTCGCAGCATTTTTTCCTGCGACCGAATCTCGCAGCCGGAACTTGCGGCAAAAGTCAATAACAGCTGGCCGACCGTATTGCAGAATGTCAAAGAACTGATGGCGATGGGACTGGTGCAGGAGGTCGGCACCTTTGAATCTACCGGTGGGCGCAAGGCGAGAGCATTTGCTCCCGTGCGGAATGCCAGACTTGCGGTCGGACTGGAGATCACCCAGAATCATGTCGGAGCAGTTCTGGTCGATCTGTCCGGTAACCTTCTCCACTATGAGCGTAAAAAGCGTCTTTATGAGCGGTCGGACACCTATGCGGAAATGCTTGCCGGAATCGTGCAGGGGCTGATTGAAAAAGAGGGCTGCCCGGTCGAAAAAATCTTGGGCGTCGGCATTTCGCTGCCCGGTATTCTGGACAAAGAGGGGCAGACATTGGTTTACTCTCATGCCTTGGGTCTGCGGAATGTTCCTACCGAAGAATTCAGCCGTTACATCCCGTTCTCCTGCCGGTTCATCAACGACGCGAACGCTGCCGGACTTGCTGAAGTGCGCGACCTCGAATCTCCCCGCAGCCTTGTCTACCTTTCTCTGAGCAACAGTGTCGGCGGTGCGATTCTGACCGGTGGAGCGCTCTATGGCGGCGACCATCTTCGTGCCGGAGAGTTCGGGCACAACACGCTCGTTCCCGATGGCCGCCCCTGCTACTGCGGAAAAAAGGGCTGTCTGGATGCCTATTGCTCTGCAAAAGTCCTCTCCCAGCTGACCGACGGAAATCTTGCACTATTCTTTGACGGGTTGCGCTCCGGCAATGCAGCTTTGCAAACGGCATGGAATGAATACCTTTCTTACCTTGCTGTAGCAGTCAATAATCTGCGCATGACCTTCGACTGTGATGTAATTGTTGGCGGCTACGTTGGCGGCTTTCTGGCAGAGTTTGGCGAACCGCTCCGGGAAATGCTGGTCGAGCGTAATACGTTTGAGCCGGACAGTTCCTACCTGAAGTTCAGCCGCTATAGGCTGGAAGCCTCTGCGCTGGGAGCCGCTCTGCTCCATATCGAAGCCTTTATTCAGAACCTATAAACCTTCCCATCGAGGACGGCACCTGCCGTCCTCGATTTTTTGCACAATTCCGCCGCTTTTTCCTTGTGCAGTTTTCCGAATCCGCGAAAAAGGGCTTGACTTTGGTTGTGCGGTGTGTTAATTTGTAGTCACATTCATAAACACTTTATAAAAGTTAATAAACAAATAAAAACGGAGGTCATCTTATGAAAGGCACAATGAAAGTTGCAGTCATGAACGGCATCGGCAAGATGGGCTACACCACCCGCCCGATCCCCACACCCAAAGAGGACGAGGTTCTTGTCAAGCTGGAATACGTTGGCATCTGCGGCAGCGATATGCACTACTATGAAACGGGTGCGATCGGCAATTATGTGGTCAAGCCACCGTTCGTGCTGGGCCACGAGCCGGGCGGCACAGTCGTGGAAGTTGGCAGTGCTGTCAAGCATCTGAAAGTCGGCGACCGCGTTGCGCTGGAGCCGGGCAAGACCTGCGGTCACTGCAAGTTCTGCCGTGAGGGCAAATACAACCTCTGCCCGGATGTCGTGTTCTTCGCTACCCCGCCGGTAGACGGTGTTTTTCAGGAGTATGTGGCACATGAAGCAAACCTCTGCTTCAAGCTGCCGGACAACGTAAGCACCATGGAAGGTGCGCTGATCGAGCCTCTGGCCGTTGGTTTCCACGCCGCCAATCAGGGCGGTGCTCATGCCGGTCAGACTGCGGTGGTCATGGGTGCAGGCTGCATTGGTCTGGTCTCCATGATGGCGCTGAAAGCCGAGGGTGTTTCCCGTGTTTACGTTGTAGATATCATGCAGAAGCGTCTGGATAAGGCTCTTGAACTGGGTGCAGACGGTGTGATTAACAGCCGCGAAAAGGATGCTGTCCAGACGATTCTCGACCTGACCGATGGTCTGGGCTGCGACCTCGTTATCGAGACTGCTGGCACAGAAATCACTACCCGTCAGGCCATTGAGATGGCGCAGAAGGGCGCAAACATCGTTCTGGTTGGTTACTCCAAATCCGGCGAGATGACCCTGCCTATGAGCCTTGCACTGGACAAGGAACTGACCTTCAAGACCGTGTTCCGTTATCGCCACATTTACCCCATGGCGATCGATGCCGTTGCTTCCGGCAAAATCAATCTGAAGGGCATTGTGACCAACATCTTTGACTTTGACGACATCCAGAATGCCATGGACAAGAGCATTTCGGACAAGGCCAACATCGTCAAAGCAGTGGTGAAGATTGCGGAGGAAACGCAGGTATGAGCTTTCCGCAGGTTCTGACCGGTGTGGCGCACATTGGCATCCCAACAAATGATCTCGACAAGACCATTGCATTTTACAAGAAGCTGGGGTTTGTTTCTGCGCTGGAAACGGTGAACAAAGCCGCCGGGGAGCGCGTTGCGTTTCTTCAGCTTGGCGATCTGATGATCGAAACCTATGAAAACCATCGTGCGGCGGAAAAGGCCGGAGCAATCGACCATGTAGCTCTGGCAACGACCGATATCGAAGCCGCCTTTGCTGCGGCAAAAGAGGCAGGGATGCACCTGCTGCATTCCAGCATCCAGTCACTGCCGTTCTGGGAAAACGGTGTTCGCTTTTTCATGGTCGAAGGCCCGAATAAAGAGAGAATAGAGTTCTGCCAGAAATTATAAGCATCGCGTCAAGAGGAGAAAGGAGCGCGTCGTATGAGTTACACAGCAGAGCCGAAACAGCAGGATACGAACATCAAAGTCCCTCTGATCAGTAAAATCGCTTACGGCATGGGCGATGTGGGCTGCAACTTCAGCTGGATGTTCGTTGGCAACTTCTTGATGATTTTTTACACCGATGTCTGCGGCATCAGCATGGCGGCAGTGTCCCTCCTGATGCTGGTCTCCCGCTTCTGGGATGCCATCAATGACCCCGTGATCGGTTCGCTGAGCGACCGTACCCGTTCCCGCTGGGGACGCTACCGTCCATGGCTGCTGTTCGGCGCACCGGCAACTGCTGTGGTGCTCGTGCTGACGTTCTGGGCGCACCCCACATGGTCAGACAGTGCTAAGAGCCTGTATATGTACATTACTTACTGTGTACTGGTTCTGGGCTATACTTGCGTGAACATCCCTTATGGTACGCTCTGCGGCACCCTGACCCAGAACATCGAGGAGCGTGCGAAAATCAACACCTCCCGCTCCGTCTGTGCCATGATCGCCATCAATATCATCAACATCATCACCCTGCCTTTGATCTCTGCTTTTGGCGGTGATAATGCAGCACGGGGATATCTTCTGGTGACCGTCCTTTACGGTGGTATCTTCACCCTCTGTCACTGGTTCTGTTTTGCCAAAACCAAAGAGGTCGTCCAGCCCCCGGAGCGGAAAAAAGTCTCACTGAAAAAGCAGTTGGATGCAGCGCTTCAGAACAAGCCCTACCTGATTGCACTGGCGGGTCAGTTCCTGTTCGGTGTGACGCTGTATGGCCGCAATGCCGACCTGCTCTATTACTTCAAATATGTGGAAGGCAACGAGAATCTGTTTACCATCTACTCGATGATCCTGATCGTTCCCTCCATTCTGGGTGCTGCGGCATTCCCCTTCGTGTTTGAAAAGCTGGGCAACAAAGGGCACACCGCTTCCCTTTTCGCTGCCGGAACCGGCGTTTCCCTGATTGCGCTCTATTTCTTCAGTGCAGTTTCTTCTCCCATTCCGTTCTATACATTCGCTGCACTGTCCCAGTTCTTCTTCTGCGGATTCAATACCGCCATCTACGCCATCGTTCCCGACTGCGTGGAGTATGGCGAGTGGAAAACCGGTGTCCGCAACGATGGTTTCCAGTACGCATTCGTTTCACTGGGGAACAAACTGGGCATGGCGATTGGCACCTCTGCGCTGGCTGGTGTGCTGAGTGCATTGAGTTTTGCCCCCAATCAGGTGCAGAATGCTGCCGTGCAGAATGCGATGCACTATGCATTCTCGCTACTTCCCGGTGTGCTGTGGCTGATAACAGCGATTGTCCTGTTCTTCTACCGAATCAGTAAGCGTTCGTATAACCAGATTATGTCCGAACTGAACGCTAAAAAAACAGGTTGAGGTGATACCATGTTTGATGTTGTAGCTTTGGGAGAAAGCCTGATCGACTTTACCCCGAACGGAACCAATGCACAGGGCATCGAATTGTTTGCCCGGAATCCCGGCGGTGCACCCGCCAATGTCCTTGCCATGAATGCCCGTCTGGGCGGCAAAACAGCATTCATCGGAAAAGTCGGCAAAGACGGATTTGGCGATTTTCTCCGCCAGACCCTTGTGGAAAGCAGCATTGATGTGTCCGGTCTGGTGATTGACGAAAAGATTCCCACGACCCTTGCCTTCGTACAGCTTGACAGCAAGGGAGACCGCTCCTTTACCTTTTACCGGAACCCCGGTGCCGATGTGATGCTGACTTCGGCAGAAGTCAACAGGAATCTGATCGACGATGCTGCCATCTTCCATTTCGGCTCTGTCTCTCTGACCGCCGACCCGAGCCGCACCGCCACGTTGGAAGCTGCGCGGTATGCACGGCAGCAGGGCAAGCTGGTCAGCTTTGACCCCAATTACCGTCCGCTTCTGTGGGAGCACCCGGCAGATGCCGTTGTCCAGATGCAGGAAGGTGTCACGCTGGCGGATCTTCTGAAAGTTTCCGAGGAAGAAATGCAGCTTATCACAAACGAAAGCGACCTTGCCCGCGGCTCACAAGCCCTGCTCGAAATGGGGCCATCTCTTGTGCTGGTATCGCTGGGTGCAAAGGGTGCTTATTACCGGAACGCTGTGGGCGCAGGGCATCTTCCCACCTATGATGTGCCTACCGTGGACACGACGGGTGCAGGCGATGCTTTCATGGGCGCAATTCACTACCAGCTGCGGAGAAAAGCTGCGGAGGATTTGCGTACCCTCCCTGCATTTGAGCTTGAAGAAATCGTCCGCTTCGGCAATGCAGCGGGCAGTCTGACCACGACAAAGGGCGGCGCAATCCCTGCAATGCCCTCCATGGTGGAAATTCAGAACTGCATTGCCTCTATCCCACTGATGTAAAAGAAAGGATACCCTATGACAAAATTACAGATCAGAATGCGGCAGATCGATCAGGTCAAGGACTTTGTAGATTTGCTGTCCAAATATCCCTATGAGATGGACTTAGTCTCCGGGCGATATACCATTGATGCCAAATCCCTGCTTGGCATTTACAGTCTCGACCTGAGCAATCCGCTTACCCTTGTGATTTATTCCGATTCCTGCGAAGAACTGCTGACACAGCTCCATGCGCTGCTCCCAGATTGCATCGTCTGATTTTCTACGCTTTTCTCCTTCTTCCATTTGCACCGTTCAATTCTGGTTCTCCTTCACCAGAATCGGGCGGTGTTTTGATTTGCATAAGTCCTACTATCACCGCTTTACTGCAATAAAATTTGCAAAACCATCTTGACGCGCTCCGCAATCCATGATACCCTTTATCGCAAATCCCACCAATTTTGTAGAAAAGTACAGAGCGGCGAGGATTTATTCCCCATGAAGATTTTTACCGCCCCGCAACACACCCGATCTATTTTGCCGCCGTTTCACCCGACAAAATCATCGCTGCGCTGCGTGGGCGGTATTTTTCTTTTTTACAAATAAAATCTTATGTAGTTGTTTAATCTTCCAAAATTTGTTTTTAGTTGTCGACTACACAACTGCAAAGTGTTATTCTTGTGTTTGAAAGAAGCAGGTTGTAGTGTCTGCACTGCGTCCAGCTTTCTTCATACTGTACCTTGAATCTTACATAAGCCGTCTGAACGAGATACTGCGCCATGACCTCACACTTTCTGTGGGCGAGCCGGACAACGCCGCTGCAAAACAGGGGTAGGAACTGCGTTCGGTGTGAACGGTGACCATGAGCAGGGGCTTTGCCTTTTCACACGTTTTGCTCTGCAAAATTTTCAACGTGCATTGCAGTTCGACTTCTGAAATTTTCAGTGTTGCACGGAAAGGGCGAAAGCAAGTATCGACCTGTGGCCACAAATTTTCAATGCTTGAAAAATTGCTGTCCACTCAGTCATCCTTGTTGGGGAGTGCCTTCCCCAAACCCTGCTCTAGCTTCGCACCGTTGGTGCGAATGCGGCGTGTCGTATTACATAGCCCTCTCCACCCCGGAGCGGGCATTTATCATTTTCACAGGAGGTCGAATATGGCTGAAATGAAAAGTCCGAACGTACACGCAAAGAAGAACCGCAATGACACGCCGCGAAAACGAAAGACACACATCATCAAAGTCAGGGTGACCGCAGAAGAAAAACTGCGGATCGCATACGCCTGCAAAGAACTCCACCTCACCCAATCCGAACTCGTCCGCCGCGTCCTGTACGGCGTGAACATCAAGCACACCGTTGTGGTGGCGCAGGGCGGCGAGGATGCACTGGCGGCGCTTGCCGCCTTGTCTGCCCAGTGCAGCAAGGTAGGAAGCAACCTCAACCAGCTTGCACGGCATTTCAACTCTGGCGGCAAAGACACCGAGCAACTCCGGGCGCAAATTCTGGAGGAACTGTCCGCACTCACGAACTTTCGGCTGAAAGCCGAAGAAACGGTTGGTGAACTGTATGGCAACCATCAAGCATTTAAGCTCGAAGAACTCTAACTATGCCGCCGCCGAAAGCTATCTCACCTTTCAGCACAACGAGTACACCGGTCTGCCCATTCTGGACGAGAAGGGCAGACCCAAGCTGCGGGATTCGTACCTGCTCGACACCCTTGAGTGCGGCGAATCTTCGTTTGCTATGGCCTGCCTGATTGCCAATCGCAAGTACGGCAAGAACGGCGGGCGGGAGGACGTGAAGACCCACCATTATATCATCAGCTTCGACCCGAAGGACGCAGTAGAGAACGGCCTGACCATGGAGCGGGCGCAAGCCCTATATGCAGAAGCCCCGCGACTGGCGCGAGGGTATGAAGCACTCCAGCACAGCCCAGACCATGCGGCACTTGCGTGTTGAAGTCATGGAACTGTGCGAGAGTGCTGGACTGTACCAGATCGACCTGCTCAACAGCTCGAAAGAGCGTGTCAGCGAGGCCGAATATTGGGCAAGGCGGCGTGGACAACAGAAACTTGACCGCGAGAACGCAGCCCTCACCGCAGCTGGACAACCGTCCCGGCAGAAGAAGTTTGAAACCGTAAAAGATACCCTGCGGAAACAGATTTCTTCAGTGCTGTACCGTGCCACGAGCTTTGAAGATTTTTCCGACAGGCTCTTGCAGCAGTACGGCATTGCCGTCAAGGAAAGTCGCGGATGCTTAAGTTATCTGCCTGCTGGCAGAACGAAGTTCATCCGGGCAAAAAAGCTCGGTGACAAGTTCGATCAGGCAGCAGTGCTTGCCGCCTTGCAGGAAAACGCTGAGCGCAAGCGCACGATTCAGTTTAAGCCTGACCGCATCGGGAAACTGGTGGATATTCAGGCAAAGCTGAAACAGGGCAAAGGCATCGGCTACGAGCGTTGGGCAAAAAACACAATCTCAAAGCCATGGCACAGACCTTGATTCTCCTAGAAGAAAAGGGCTTGACTGACGAGGACGCACTCGACCAGAGAATTACAGAGCTTGATACCAAGTTCCACGATTCGCTGGCAGTGGTGAAAGACCTCGAAGGTCGCATGAAATTCAACAAAGAGCTGCGCTATCATGTCGCAGCCTACGCCAGCACCAAGAGCGTCGCACAGCAGCTAAAGACCGCCAAGCGACCCGCAGTCTTTGAGGAGCAGCACCATGCAGAGCTGACAGCGCACCGGGCGGCAGTGGCCTATCTCAAGGCAAATGACCTCACCAAGCTGCCCAGCCCGAAAAAGCTGGAAGCCGAGTATGCGCAGCTGGCATCCGAAAAGGCAAAGTTCTACGAGCAGTACAAGGAAGCTAAAACCGAACTACTCAAACTGCAAGCCGCAAAACAGAATGTTGCGTCCTTTTTCCGGGAGGAAGAACCGGCGCAGCAGGAGAGATAAA